>ENA-OQJY01000019-OQJY01000019.1-human-gut-metagenome-genome-assembly--contig:-NODE-19-length-30326-cov-3.487433_pt1 | contig 30326 bp, 31 predicted proteins | sample MGYA00242643_ERZ504788 | MGnify/ENA primary metagenome ERZ504788 (study PRJEB26092, sample SAMD00036361) | human gut metagenome | host: Homo sapiens | study: EMG produced TPA metagenomics assembly of...
GGAAATCAAAACCGCAGTCATTTTATTATTATTTTATTTGTACTACCACTTTTTATGAGGGCAGTGCGAAACGCCTGTAAGCGCCCGAAGCTCCACATAACAGCCGCATGCATTACAGGTTCCGGCATTTAGCCTGTCACACGCCTTGCACACTGCAAGCCTTGCCTCATACTCTTTTTCCGGCACTCTGTCCTCGCCCTTTATCGCATCAACATATTTTTTTATTCATTGCTGCATCGGCCTCTGCCATTTCTCTAAGCAGACACTTCTTACATATCAGTTTCATGTGATGTCCCCTTTCTTTTTTGCCTTATCAGTTATACGAAAACACAGGTCGCCCAGCATTTATAGATTTAATATATCAGATAAAAACCTATAACACAATATATTTTAAATCTTATCAAATTATTTTACATTAATTAAAACATCAAAGTTTTTATATGTATACAAAATAGAAGAAAGGACAACCGTATCCCGGCTGTCCTTTCTTTTATTAGTTTATTATTATATTAGGGAAAATATGAAAAATGATAAAACCAAACTATTTTAAATACTTATAAAAAATCCTTCACTGATGCATAAATGCCATCTGCATCAAGTCCGTATTTTTTAAGCAAAGCTACAGCCGGACCTGACTCACCAAAGCAGTCCTGTATGCCTATTGTCTTTACCGGTGTTGGAGCCTTACGCGAAAGTGTCTCACATACCGCGGCTCCAAGTCCTCCTATTACAGAGTGCTCCTCCACGGTAACCACCCTGCCGCATTCCTTTGCTGCAACTACAACAAGTTCCTCATCAAGAGGCTTGATAGTGTGTATATTTATGACCTTTGCATTTACGCCATCTGCTGCAAGCTTTTCTGCCGCTGCAAGTGACTCTGCCACGCACAGACCGGTAGCTATGATAGCTACATCCGTGCCCTCACGGAGTGTAACACCCTTTCCAATTTCAAATTTATACTCTGCATTGTCATTTATTATCGGTGTTGCAAGACGGCCAAACCTCATGTATACAGGGCCCTCATGCTCATAAGCTGCCTTTACGGCGGCTCTTGCCTCTATATCATCACTTGGGTTTATTACAACCATGCCTGGAATTGCTCTCATGAGTGCAATATCCTCGTTGCACTGGTGAGTAGCTCCATCCTCTCCTACCGAAATACCTGCGTGTGTCGCACCGATTTTCACATTGAGATGAGGATATCCAATAGAGTTTCTCACCTGCTCAAACGCACGACCTGCCGCAAACATGGCAAATGAACTGGCAAATGGCACCTTTCCCGTAGCCGCAAGTCCTGCAGCAATGCCCATCATGTTGCACTCTGCGATACCACAGTCTATGTGACGATCTGGAAATTCCTTTTTGAAGATGGCTGTCTGTGTGGCAGCCGCAAGATCAGCATCAAGAACATATACGTCATCGTGCTCCTTTGCAAGCTCTACAAGTGCATTTCCGTAGCTGACACGTGTGGCGATTTTCTTTACTTCTGACATAATGCTTCACCTTCCTTTCTCAGATCCTCCATGGCAACTGCATACTCTTCATCATTAGGAGCCTTGCCATGCCAGCCGACCTGATTTTCCATAAATGAAACACCCTTGCCCTTTACGGTATGTGCTATAATTGCCGTCGGCATACCCTTTGTATTTCTTGCCTCTTTAAATGCGTCAGCAATCTGATCCATGTCATTTCCATCCTTCAGATCAATCACATGGAAATTGAATGCCTTGAATTTCTCACCAATAGGATATGGTGAGCACACCTGATCCACTGGTCCATCAATCTGAAGTCCGTTGTTATCAACTATAACAACAAGGTTATCAAGCCTTCTGAAGCCCGCAAACATGGCAGCCTCCCAGACCTGTCCCTCCTGAATCTCGCCATCGCCGAGAAGTGTATATACTCTGTAATCATCATTTGTAAGCTTTGCAGAAAGTGCCATTCCTACCGCCGCAGAAATGCCCTGTCCGAGCGAACCGCTTGACATATCCACACCCGGGATATGCTTCATGTCAGGATGTCCCTGCAGATATGATCCCAGATGTCTGAGTGTTTTTAAATCCTCAACCGGAAAATAGCCTCTCTGCGCAAGTGTAGAGTAAAGTCCCGGAGCCGTGTGTCCCTTTGAAAGCACAAAACGGTCTCTATCCGGCTTTTTAGGATTCTTTGGATCAATGTTCATCTCCTCAAAATACAGATATGTAAATATATCTGCTGCAGAAAGTGAGCCGCCCGGATGTCCCGCCTTTGCAGAATGCACAGCCGTGACGATACCCTTCCTGACTTCATTTGCTGTAATCTGAAGCTCTAATTTGTTCATTTTGTTCTCCTGTTAAATCTATGACATGAAATAAAATATTTATACCTGTCTTTGGTTTATAATATCTAATCCCCAAATACAGCTCTGTAATCAGCCTGGAACTTCTCGATTCCCTGATCTGTAAGTGGATGCTTTGTCATCTGCTCGATAACCTTGTAAGGAATTGTTGCGATATCAGCTCCTGCAAGTGCACAGTCTGTGACATGAATCGGGTTTCTGATTGAAGCTGCAATAATCTCTGTATCATATCCATAGATATCAAAAATCTCTGAAATCTGTCTGATCAGCTCAATGCCCGGCTGGCTGATATCATCAAGTCTGCCAAGGAAAGGTGAAACATATGTAGCACCTGCATTTGCAGCAAGAATTGCCTGATTTGCTGAAAAAATAAGAGTAACGTTTGTCTTGATGCCCTCTGATGAAAGTACCTTGACAGCCTTAAGTCCCTCAACTGTCATAGGAATCTTAACTACCATGTTTGGATGAATAGCTGCGATTTCACGTCCTTCTTTTATCATGCCCTCTGCATCAACTGTTGTTGCTTTTACCTCTCCGCTTATCGGTCCGTCAACGATAGATGTGATTTCTTTAATTACCTCATTGAAGTCTCTGCCCTCTTTTGCGATGAGTGAAGGGTTTGTTGTGACTCCACAGATGACTCCCATATCGTTTGCTTTCTTAATGTCCTCGACATTTGCTGTATCTACGAAAAACTTCATTTAATAATACCTCCGCCTTATATAATTTGTGTTTGCTTTTATTTGATGATATAAATATAACACTTTAAAAGAAAAAATGCAATAGCAAAAGTAAATAAAAGTAAAAATAAATATAATTAAATGTCATTAAATAAAAAAAAGCATAAGCAATCGAAAACACTGGCTTTATTTACTTATTTGAGTTATTATATATTTATGCAATGCTTTGTGATAAAAATATGTACGTAAAAATACAACAGAAAATCAAAAAGAAAAAGGAAAATCTATGCTGCAATTAGAAAGACAACAAAAGATTCTCGATTATTTAAAAGAAAACCGCAAGGCCACCACCAATGAGCTCAGTGAACTGCTTGGTGTATCGACCACGACAATAAGAACAGATTTAAACCAGATGGATAAGGAAAAGCTTCTGACAAAGACTCACGGCGGTGCTATCTACAAGGATAAAACCCATGACATGACTGATTTAACCTCGAGGGCCTACCTGTTCCATGACCGCGCCCTGGAAAACAAGGAAGCTAAAGAGGAGATTGCAAACGAGGCGATAAAGCTCGTAAGTGACCATATGTGTATATTCCTTGATGCCAGCTCCACAGCCTACACTCTCGGCATGAAGCTTTCAGGCTTTACAGAACTGACCGTCATCACCAATGGCATCAATCTGGCTTTAGAGCTAAAGGATATCCCGGGTGTCACAGTCATCCTGACAGGCGGTATCGTAACCAGTGCATCCGCTTCCATAGAAGGACTGCTTGGCGCTGATTTACTCAAAAAGATACACACAGATATCGCGTTCGTGTCAGCAAGAGGCTTCTCTGTAGAAGACGGACTGACTGATTTCAGTATATACGAGGCTGATTTAAAGCACATGTGTATCAAGGCCTCCGCTAAAACTGTGGCTCTTGTAGACCACACCAAGTTTGATACCACATCCATATCCAGCTATGCATCGCTTGATGACATCAATATGGTAATCACCGACTCCGGTATCTCTCCTGAGACAGCAGATATCTATAAGAAGGCAGGCACTGATATTGTTATTGCCGGAATCTAAAAAGACACGCATCCGTTTTACGGCTGCGTGTCTTTTTATAGTTGTCTTATATACTTAAAGCATCAGACTATCTTATATGTATTTCTGCCCTTTTCCTTCACATCATTGAGCACTTCATCCACCGTCTTGAACAGCTTTGAAAACTCATCCGGCACCTTTACATCCGGGGGCGGTAACATATGCCTGTGATACAGTCAGATACTCATCCACCTTAGAGCTCTCATGAAGTATCTGTTTTTTTGCAAGCTCAAGTCTTATATGCTCGGCTATATTTTTAATGATATCCTCATCCGTTTCCTGCAGGATTATGTAGAATTCATCACCATAGAAATGATACCCCATTCCCTTATCTTTGATGCTCTCATTTATTATGGATGACACTTCTTTTAGCACTGCATCACCGGTGACTATGCCACTGTTTCTGTTAAATGACTTGAAGAAATCTATATCCACTACTCCAAACGTGATTCCTGCACCATCTGAATCCTGATTTTTGCTCACAAGCTTTTCAAAATCGTTTCGCATCTTGAACTTATTGCCCATGCCTGTAAGCATATCTGTGTAGTTGAGTCTGACTGCCTTACGGCGCTCATACTCAGTCTCCTGAAGCTGAAGCTTAAGGTCTATTGTATCACCAAGACGCTTTATCTGCTCCTTCACCTGCATAGAGTGGAGATTTGCGTAATATACGCACAGCTTGTTGTATGCCTCTGTATCACCCATGGCTCTCTCATATTTCATCCACATCTTGACACAGGTCTTCTGGAAAAACAGATTTTGCGTATCAGTGGCAAATCTTTCATACTCCACAATAACCTTTTTCCATGCATCGAACTCCCCCATATTCATAAATAGATTGCAAAGACTTAGTATCTCAAGCACATAATCGGCAGAATCGATATTGTTTATCGCACCCTCAACCAGCTCTTCCACATGATCTCTGACCTCATCCTCATTTCCCATCTTCCATAGCAGATGTGCCTGTGACATGTCTATCAGAAATCTGTTTTTATCACTGCCAGCTATATCATTAAGGAGTATCGCGTCAGAAAGATGCTTTTCTGCCTTTTCAAACTCATTAATTCCTGTGTATGATATGCACAGATTCAGATGAAGCATGAGAAGCTCCTGATAATAGCTATCCCTCTCTCCATGCAGTGGTGGCTTGCACAGCTCCAGTGCTTCGTTAAAATATCTGATAGCCTTTTCATACAATCCAAGCTCCATATAGAGTGAGCCTATATTATTGTTAACAAGCATTATTATCTCTGTTGAGCCCTGCTCCACAGCTACATCCATAGCCTCCAGGTAGCAGTCAATCGACATGCTTACATCTCCAATAGATGCATATATGACTCCCATAAGATTGACAGTCTTTGCCATCTGCTCATATGCGCCACAGCTCTTATAAAGACCGGCTGTCTCCTGTGCCTTCTTCTCTGCCAAAAAAAGCTTATTCTCGCCAAATAAGGCTGCTGCCTCATCCATACATCTGTCTGCCTTTTGCAATATACCCATAAAAACCCTCCTATAGATGACAATACAATCTATTTTTCAGCAAGATACTGCTTATATCCAACCTGTTTCAATTTCGCATCCTTTGCTACAACCTGAGCCTTCATATCTGCTGTATACTTTTTGATTTTCTCAAGGATTGCATCATCACCTGCTGCGAGTATCTTTGCTGCAAGGATTGCTGCATTTTTCGCACCGTCAATTGCAACTGTGGCAACAGGCACTCCAGGTGGCATCTGCATGATTGAGAACACTGCATCCATTCCATCCAGATTCTTTCCTGAAAGCGGTACTCCGATAACAGGAAGTGCAAAAAGCGCTGCACACATTCCCGGAAGTGCTGCTGCCATTCCAGCTCCTGCTATTATTACCTTTACATCTCTATCACAAGCGCCTCTTGTCCACTCAATAAGCTCATCCGGCTCACGGTGTGCCGAGATGATGGTGAGCTCATACTCTATTCCGAGCTCTTCAAGCATATCTGCTGCCTTACTCATCACCTTTAAATCTGAGTCGCTGCCCATAACTATTCCTACTTTTGCCATTTTATCCTCCTTATATGTCTAACAATTATTTACTTTCAGCATCAAGCGTATCGAGCGGTTTGTTCAACTCTTCTACGCCCTCAAGCACAAATCTGCCATCTCTTATTATATCACAGGTTGAGCCATCGTGTCGAATAACTGTGATGGCTCCAAGCTCATCATATGGTATTGTGATATCCGTGTGGCAGTTGAAATATGCCTTTGATATATCATCTTTTCTGCGGATGGAAACTGAATTGTCCCTGGCAATGATTGCTTTTCCGTCAGGGTTGTATGTCATATTGTCCTCATCGTATGTGTAGCAGGTATCACCCACTGCAAAGTGCGGTCCTGTCTTCTCTGCTATGAGAATAGGCATCTTTGCCGCGATATCGTATACTCTTGCCATACGGTAGGCTGTCGTATTGGTGCCTATGGCAAACTCACCCATAGGCAGTGTGTCGTGATGGAAAAGCACATTGTCTGATATATACTTTCTGTTTTCTTCCTCATCCTCAAAATTGGTACATGTATATTTATCAATCATGCCATCCTTAAAGTCGATTTCCAGATTAAGGAAATTAAGCTCATTAAGATATACCTGACTGACATGCAGCTTACCGTTTGTGCCCTCTAACACCGGTGAAGTAAACACCTCTCCGACAGGGATATTTACATCAGCCACACAGTTTTCAAAAGCCGTCTCCTTCGAAGGCTCCTTAAGCTCATGAATCTTGACATACAAATCTGTCCTGTTGCCGTTTGTCCCGACGATATGCACCCTGTCTGCTGTATCGAGCACATCTATGATTTTCTGCTGCATATCCCTGTAGAGTGCATAATCAAGAGTATTAATCTTTACAGTCTCCGTAAAAATTTCCTTATAATCAGGTCCGATTGCAGCACACGGATAGGCGATGATCGTAAAGCTTCTGTCCTCGCTGTGGATATAGCTGTTCATATACTGTGAGCGCACGCTTGTCATATGGACTACAAGCTTCTGTTGCTCATCATTAAAGTGCGCAGCCTCCTTCTTTGAAACCGGAGCAAACGGCTCCTCTCCAAATATCTCTATGACAGCCGGTCCTCCACATTTGCATGCTACATCCTTCATTCTCTCAAGTGCATTGTGCATGCACTCAAGACGATACTCCACATATGCCTTGTCAAGCCACAGTGCCATATCCTCCTTGTGGTCATAGTCAAACTGCTTATTGACCGATGTGGAAAATGGTCTCATGGCAGGCTTCATACCCATTTTCTCAAAATTCTTTAATGCTGCTCTTATCATACGCTCAAAGCCAAGCGGATAAAGCACCTGAACCACCGACTTCTTTGAGATATCCTTGTTGCAGGTAATAAAGCCAATGCGGTATCCTTCTGTATAGGTATCTGCCATTGCCTGTATCTCCTCATCTGAAAATGAAGCCAGATGCGCTCTGCCGGCGCGCTCATTCTCTCCGACATACAGTCCGTAAGAATACAGATAATCATCATTTGACAAATCTGCCTCATTTACAAGCTCTGTATAGTAATCATAAGCCGGGTCAAGGAGTGCCCTGTTGTCATCCTCTGCAAATATCTCCTCATAATCATGCATGAACGAATATATACATCCCCTTATCTCATCAGGACTCAGCTCATTGGCATTCTCAAAATAATTGTAAAGCTCTACAATAAGCTCTGCATAAATGCAGAGATATTTTATATCCCCCTGATAGATATGTGTAATGCTTCCGGCAATTTTTGCATATACAGCCGATAAAAGCTGACCATACTCATCTCCGAGCACCTTTACGGCGTATGCCGGGTTGGCATAGCTTTTCTCATAATTTTCTTTATCAAACTGTGAATAGAATAAATCGTTAAATTCCTTATCTGCGTTATGGTTTTTAATAGTGTTGATGCACTTTGCCGCACTTCTGAAATAATCTACAAAAGCCGGCTCTATCGCAGGCTCTCTGACGATCTGTTCTATCCGCTCCTCCACAAGCTCTAATCGCTCTGCGTAAAGCTCATTGGAGAGCTCATAAATCTCTTTATAACTCATATATCCCTATAATCTTTCTTTCATATAATAAAACCTGCAGCATATGTTCCTCCCCAGCTGATTACCGCTATGAGTGAAAAAAACACTGCCAACCGTGGAAACGTCATGAATGATTCCTCATCAAAGAGGCTTCTGATGGCAAACCCGAAATCTGCCAGAGATATGCCAAGCATCAATATACCGGCACTGCCATAGTACATAGACAGATTGCCATCTCCTCTGAATGCCGCATTCAAAAAAACTATATATACAATCTCTATGAGGATAGCCACAACAAGTGCAGCTATCCCCCTCTTAGATTGCTTCTTTTCCGTAAACTTATACCTGTTACGTTTTCTTCTGCCAAGCAATTTATATTCTCCTATTTGCAGCCGTACTGCTTATAGTACTCATCTATAGCTGCTTTGATCGTGTCATCAATGACTACTCTGCCATCATGCTCTCTGTTGTAGAGATACTCTGTGACCTCTGCCATTGTGACGATTGACTTGCCCTCAAAGCCGTACTTCTCATGAATCTCATCGAGCGCGCTTACCTTGCCGCCCTGTCCGACTTCCATTCTGTTAAGGCTCACCATAAGGCCTACGATTGTAACATCTGCAGCTCCTCTTACCTTTGGAACTGTCTCCTCCATTGATTTGCCGGATGTGGTGACATCCTCTATCATGACTACTCTGTCGCCATCCTTAAGCTTGCTTCCAAGGAAGCCTCCCTTGTCTGCACCGTGATCCTTTGCCTCTTTTCTGTCTGAGCAGTAGCGCACCTCTTTGCCATAGAGCTCATGGTATGCGATAGCTGTTACCACTGCAAGCGGAATTCCCTTGTATGCAGGTCCGAATAATACATCAAAGTCATCTCCGTAGTTAGCATGGATAGCCTTTGCGTAGTACTCTCCGAGTCTCTTAAGCTGTGAGCCTGTCACATATGCTCCCGCATTCATGAAAAATGGTGATTTACGGCCGCTCTTTAATGTGAAATCACCAAATTTCAGCACGTCACTCTCCACCATAAAGTCTATAAATTCGCTCTTGTAACTTTCCATTGTATGTTAATCCTCCTGTGTGTTTTTCTTAAATTATCTTTGTCAATTTTACCACATTGGGGCGTGCTTTTCAACGTGGAAATTGGTTACAAAAACAGCATCCCTTCATATTATTAAATGAATATGGGATGCTGTTCATCTGCTTATATATTTTTATCAGATATACTCACTTGTGTTTACGATCACGCCGTCATATACTGACTGCTTTTTGATAAACTCCGCAGCCTGGTCCACATCTCTGCCGTTTTTGTTCCAGTCCTTTGTGAACTCAACTTTGTCGGCTTCAAGCTCCTTCTCCTGCTTTTGGCTGATGAGCAGAAGTACGAGTATTCCGGCATGGCTTAGATGCTTGACTACATTTACGAAGTCCTCACCCTCCTTTGGTGCGTAGAGATAAGTATGGCGTCCGTCTATATTTAAGGCTTTCTCGACATCCTCCACAAAGCCGCGGTTTACACCATCCACTCCGTCTACGAATACGGCGGTGATTGCCTTCTGCCCCTTGATTGCAGCTCTTACGTTTCTGTCTACTCTGCCCTCATAGAGGCCGCTTTCCTCTGTGTGTACCTCTTCAACCACACCACAGGCAGATGTCATATCCGTCACACGGTCGATTAAGATGAACTCACCGAGTGTCTTGTGATTTTTGAACTTATCGCAGACTATCTTGTCCGAGAATGCAATCTTTACAACTGCTATCTCATTCTTTTTGAGCTTGTCGGCAGGCTTTTCCTCACCTGTGTTTACATCGATGGTATGCTCAATCTCTGTTACGATGCCCGGTATCGACTTGGTACCTAGCTTGAAGAAGAAGTTCTTTCCCTTGAAGAGTTCATCGTCATCCATCCAGAGTATTGTAGCTGTGATGGATGACGCAACCTTTGCTCCTGAACCGATTGTGAGCACACAGCCTCTTGATACGTCCACCTCTCTGTCGAGCTGGATTGTAACCGGCTGGCCTGTAAATGCGCTATCGCTTAGCTTATCACCCACATGGATGCTCTTTACATGGGCTGTCTCATTGCTTGGCAGTGTGGTGATTTCATCGCCCACCTTTACCTCTCCGGCCTCTATCTGGCCCTGGAATCCACGGAAGGTGTGGTCAGGACGGCAGACTCTCTGTACAGGCATGTAAAAGCCCTCTTCCTCGTTCTCATCCTTTATGTCAACATCCTCAAGGTATGATAAAAGAGCAGGTCCCTTGTACCATGGGATATTTTCTGACTTTGTTGTTACATTGTCACCCTCTGTTGCAGAAACAGGAATTATTACTACATTTTTGAGCTCAAGCTCCTTTGTAAGCTCAATAATCTGCTTTGTGATTTCATCGAAACGCTTCTCGTCGTAGCCTACAAGATCCATCTTGTTTACAGCAAATACAAAGTAGTTGATTCCCATGAGCGCGCAGATTCTTGCGTGTCTTCTTGTCTGAACCAATACGCCCTGCTTTGCATCTATTAAAATTACCGCAAGGTCTGCAAAGGATGCACCTACAGCCATGTTTCTTGTGTACTCCTCATGGCCCGGTGTATCTGCCACGATAAAGCTTCTCTTATCTGTTGTGAAGTAACGATAAGCCACATCGATTGTGATTCCCTGCTCTCTCTCTGCCATCAGTCCGTCGAGGAGGAGTGAGTAGTCGATGGCGCCGCCACGGCTTCCGACCTTACTGTCAAGCTCCAATGCCTTTTCCTGATCTGCATAGAGCAGCTTTGAATCGTATAATATATGTCCGATCAGAGTTGATTTTCCGTCGTCCACGCTTCCGCATGTAATAAATTTAAGTAATCCGCTCATTTTAGAAATATCCCTCCCTCTTTCTTCTTTCCATGCTGCCTGCCGCCTCGTTGTCTATGACACGGGTGGTTCTCTCTGAGGAAACAGCACTGAGTGTCTCATCAATAATCTCATCAAGTGTATCCGCTGTCGACTCAACACCACCTGTCAGTGGATAGCAGCCGAGTGTTCTGAAACGTACACTCTTCATCTGGATTTTCTCACCCGGACGAAGCTTCATTCTGTCGTCATCTACCATGATGATGTTGCCATCTCTGTATACAACAGGTCTTTCCTTTGCAAAGTAAAGTGAAGGAATCTCGATATTCTCTCTCTTTATATACTGCCAGATATCCTTCTCTGTCCAGTTTGACAGTGGGAAAACTCGCACCTCCTGGCCCTTTTTGATTCTTGAGTTGTAGAGCTTCCACATCTCCGGGCGCTGGTTCTTTGGATCCCATGCGTGGTTTTCATTTCTGAAGGAGAAGATTCGCTCCTTGGCTCTTGATTTCTCCTCGTCTCTTCGGCCACCGCCAAACGCTGCCGTAAAGCCGTATTTGTCGAGCGCCTGCTTAAGCGCCTGTGTCTTCATGATATCTGTGTATGCTGAGCCGTGGTCAAATGGATTGATGCCCTGCTTTACGCCATCCTGATTTATATATTCAAGCATCTCGATGCCCTTTTCCTTAGCAATGCGATCTCTGAATTCTATCATCTCATGAAATTTCCAGGTTGTATTTACATGTAAAAACGGAAATGGCGGCTTCTCCGGATAAAATGCCTTCATTGCAAGATGAAGCATTACCGAGCTGTCCTTTCCAATTGAGTACAACATAACCGGCTTCTCGCACTCTGCGGCTACTTCACGTATTATGTATATTGCCTCTGCTTCGAGTTCGTCAAGATGTGATAATTCACCCATGTCTGTTACCATCCTTTTCTTTAATATTTATTGGATTCCTTCTTGTTGATAAGAATCTCTTCCTTGCTTCCGTCGCGCTTTTTGATATCCCATGTCAGCGTATCCGGTGTGCTTTTTACTGTCATGAGACTTCCCATGCCTCCTATGTCTGCTCCAAGATAAAGAGCAATAGCGCCAAAATGACATTCCTTGATGCATGAGGCACAGCCCCAGCAGTCCTTAGGATATTTGATAAAAGCTTTTTGCTCTGAGTCCTGATATATCAGGCTTCCGGGGCATACACTTGTACACTTGCCACAGCCCTTACACTTTGCTTTATCAATCATTATGCTCATAACGCGCCTCCCTTCCGACAAGCTCTCTGTAAATCATATGAAGCTGCCCGTTTTCGTATTTGGAATTGACGTATTTCATCCAGTCATCACTCTTGTCGGGATAATCCAGATTCTCGGCAAAGCTGTGCCATCTGGTCTCCTTTCTTGCACCAAGATGTGCTATGACCGAAAGACATACCGTAAGCCTCTCCTTAAGCTCATATATGAACATAAGCTCATGCATATCCGATGCATATAAATCACCGGTCAGCTCTATCAGATGATTTATCTTTTCCTTTGCCAGCGCAAGCTGCTTGCCGTTGAACTGATAATGTGTGGAAATACCGCCTGCGTAGTTGTCCATGACCTTCTGCATGGCTTCCTCGATAGCCTCTGTTGTAAACATCTTGGACCTTTCAGTGAGAAAATGGTCGTACTCTGAAGCTTTTGCGTCAAGCGCCTTTTTCTCATCAAATGCCGATGTGTCAGGACTTCCGTCGGTGGTATCTGCATCAAGCTTTGAAACCATATCTATCGCAGCGATTTCACCCTCTACCATAGCTCCTGTAACGTATTTCTGTGGACATCCTCCTGCCACATCTCCTGCGGCATAAAGTCCGTGGATTGTAGTCTCACGCTCGGTATTTACCCAGTAGCCGCTCGCTGTGTGGCCACCTACGATATACGGCTCGGTGCCCTCTATCTCCACATTCTGCTCACTTGGATTCTTACCTGCCTCCACCCACTTGAGTGTCTGGCTTGGTGCCATGTTGAGATATGCCTTTCTTAATGACTCATCCTGCTGTGGAGAGATGCCCTCTGTCCTTAAGTAGCAAGGACCTCTTCCCTCGAGATTTTCCATGACCGTTCCGTATACACGCTCTGATGTGGTGAGGCCGTATTTTGTCTCGTAAACCTCTCCAAGAGAATTGACCTGCTTTGCCCCGACTCCCTGTGCAATTGTTCCTGTCGGTGCGATTGTGTCCTTGCATCTGAGTGCGATAAATCTCATCTCAAAGGTGGTCATCTCTGCTCCACTTCTTATGCCCATCGCATATCCGGCGCCTGTGTTGAAAGGTGGATACCACATCTTGTGCCTTGAAAATCCCGGATTGTTTGGTCTGTATAAACCGGCCGCTCCGCCTGTAGCACAGAGCACCTTTTTAGCTCTGATTTCATAGGCTGTAGCATCCTCGATTGAAAATCCGTATGCACCCTTTATGGTGTTGTTCTCAACTATATAGTCCGTGATATTGATTCTGTTTATCACTGTACAGTCCGTAAGCTTTGATACAGCTTCTGCCAAAATCGGCTTCATGTTCTCGCCGTTTATCTTGATATTACGGTTTCCTCTTGCTACATACTCACCGTTTTCATCCTTTAATATGACAAGTCCAAGCTTTTCCATCTTGTCCGTCACACGGTTTAAGCCCTCGGACATAGTCATGAGTAAGTCTTCCCTTACTATGCCGTCAGCATCCTTTTTTGCGTAGTCTACATAGTCCTCAGGCTTTCTGCCCTTTACTATGTATGCATTTATCGCATTGACACCTGCTGCAAGGCATCCGCTTCGCTTTATGTTCGCTTTCTCTGCAATTATAATCGAATAATCCGATTTCTCACGGATGGTGAGCGCTGCATAACAGCCCGCCGTGCCACCTCCTATTATGAGGATGTCCGTGTGTAGGATTTTTTTGTTTTCTATCTTCATTTATCTCCCTCTGCTTCCTCTTTCAATCACAAGCTTTAGACTATTCCTGTATCTAAATGTAGAATACATCCTGTTCCTGCATCTCGCTGTTTTCCATCAGGTATGTTTTCTCTTCATCAAATATATACAGCCTGTAAATCAGCACATGTACTTTCTCGCCGACTGCTATCAGGTCCTTTTCAAGTGAGCGCTCGCCGACCACCTCGATGCCGTTTATGCTGACTGTGATATCCATCCTGTTTCCTCTGAATACCACATCTGTAACGATGCCCTCCTCTGCCGCTGACTGATAGCGGTCTAAGTTGCCACTCTTTGATATCTTGATAAACTCAGGTCTGATTACCGCCTTGTCGGCATTTTCTATCCTGTCAAAGCCCTTTAGCCTGTCATAGTTTTCAACGACTGTGGTGTGTCCTATAAACTGCGCCACAAAAGGTGTATAAGGCGACTTGTATATCTCAAGAGGTGTACCCATCTGCTCTATCGTGCCGTGGTTTGTGATAATGATTTCATCTGCCACCTCAACAGCCTCATCCTGGTCATGTGTGACGAAAATGCCTGTGATTCCAAGCTTTTCGACCAGCTCCTTCAGCCATGTACGAAGCTCTCCTCGCACCTTTGCATCTATCGCGGCAAATGGCTCATCCAGTAATAGCACCTGTGGATTCGGCGCCAGCGCCCTTGCAAATGCCACTCTCTGACGCTGTCCTCCGGAAAGCTGATTCGGATATCTCTTTTCAAGCCCCGATAAACCTGTCATCTCAAGAAGCTTTGTAACACGCTCCTTTATAAGCTTTTTCGGCATCTTCTGAAGCTCCAGCCCAAATGCCACATTGTCGTATATTGTCATGTATCGAAACAGCGCATAGTTCTGAAACACAAAGCCTATGCCTCTCTTCGAGGCCGGAATATCATTCACTCGCTTTCCATCTATATATATGTCACCTGAATTTGGTGTCTCAAGCCCTGCTATCATACGAAGAAGTGTTGTCTTGCCACTGCCGGACGGACCAAGCAGCGCCACAAGCTTTCCCTTTTCCACTCCAAAGCTCACATTATCGGATGCCAGGAAGTCTCCGTATTTTTTGTATATATTTTTCATCTCAACGTACATATACGTTATCTCCTTCCTGCTTTTCCCATGCAGCAGATTTTATTAGTGTAAATCATATTTTCCAAGTATATCTCAGTGTAATTTCTTAAATTTATGCTCAACTATATTTCTTGCAAAAAGAATGATTAATGCAATAATTAACAGTATCGACGATACAGCAAATGCCGATGTTATCGAGCTGTCTGTGCCCGACATATACAAGGCATCAATCTCAAGCGGCAGTGTAAATGTCTCGCCTCTTGTCTTCGAGAGCGCATTTACCGCGCCGAACTCGCCGAGGGCTCTCGCCGTACAAAGTATGATTCCATAAATCAGGCTCCACTTCATCTGCGGAAGTGTTATTTTCCGAAATATCGTAAAGCCGGATGCTCCCATCAGCGCTGCGGCTTCTTCCTCATCCTTTCCCTCTGCATTGAGCACCGGTATAATTTCCCTTGACACATACGGAAACGTGACAAATATCGTAGCAAGCACAACTCCCGGTATTGCAAAGGTGATTCTCACATTCGTGCCGAATATCTCATTGAACCATCTGATAACCGGATAAAACCACCCAAGCCGTCCGAAGGTCATAAGATACGCAAGTCCTACGATGACCGGAGAAATAGAAAACGGTATATCAATAAGTGTTGCAAGCACCTGCTTTCCTTTAAACGAAAACCTGGTCAACAGCCACGCTGTCCATATTCCAAAGAAGGTGTTGATAACTACCGCAAAAACTGTTGCTATCAAAGTCACCTTGAGTGCTGAAAGCACGTAGCTTGTTGAGATAGCTTTCAGATAGAATCCAAGCCCCTCCTTTAAGGCACTTGCCATCACAGAAAAAAGTGGAACTATAAGCATGACAAATATGAAGAGCACCGTGACAGTGACGAGTATTATCTTTGTGATCTTTTTTCTTCTTTCAAGCTTTACCTGTTCGGTCATCGCATTGTGCTCCTTTCCTGTTTGTGTGCATCGCATTTAATTTATATGCGGCCTTCTACAACAAATTAGTGCGCTGTGACTGTTTAACCTGCACTATGTTTACAAAAAGCAGCAGTAAAAATGATATGACAAGCATCACAAGTGCTATGGCAGTCGCGCTAGCATAATCTATATAGCTAAGCTTCTGCATGATGACGTATGATACCACCTGCGTCCTGTGCCTTGCACTGTTGCCTGATATGTAGATGACGCTTCCGTACTCTCCTATGCCTCTGGCAAAGGCAAGACCAAAGCCTGTTAAGAGTGCCGGGCGAAGCTCCGGAAGTATTACCTTAAAAAATGTCTTAGAGGGTGTGGCGCCAAGCATATATGCGGCCTCCTCATATGTATTATCCATCTTTTCAAGCACCGGCTGTACAGCTCTTATTACGAAGGGAATGCCTACAAAAACAAGTGCCACAACTATTCCTGCCTGTGTGTAAGCTACATCTATTCCAAGCTTGCCAAGCCCTTACCGAAAAAGCCTGTGCCTGAATACAGCTTTGAGAGTGTGATGCCTGCAACCGCTGTCGGCAGTGCAAACGGAAGCTCTATAAGTCCGTCAAGCAGCCATTTCCCGGGAAAATCATACTTCACAAGCGTCCATGCCACGATGAGTCCAAATACCACATTTACGATTGCTGCGATAAATGATGAGGTGATGCTTGTGATAAAGGCATTCCTCACATTCTCCTTCATGATAAGTGCCACAAAATCGCCCGGCGATATCTTTAGCGAATACACAAGCACTGATGCTAACGGAATGAGAACGATGACTGAAAGCATCGTGACCACTATTCCAAGCGAAAGATGGTATCCCGGTATGACTCTGGTCTTTATGTTCTTTGATTTAGTTTTCTCTTTTGCTGTTTTATCAGTTGCCGTATATTTCATCGAACATTGCTCCATCATCGAAATATGTCTTGTAGGCTTCATTCCATCCGCCGTAATCCTCTATGCTCCAAAGTCTGATATTTAAATCAAACTTGTCGGAAAACCGGTTTAATATATCCTGATTGGTTGGTCTGTAGCCGCTTTCGCCAATCAGCTGCTGTGCCTCATCACTGTAGAGATACTGTAGGTATTCTTTGCTTACCTCTTGTGTTCCGTTGCTCCTTGCATTGTCATCCACAATAGCAACAGAGGGCTGTGCTAAGATGCTGACGGACGGATTCACTATCTCATACTTACCCGGATATGAATCCATGGTCGTAAGTGCCTCGTTTTCCCACGCTATGAGCACATCTCCCTGACCGTTTTCCACAAATGTGGTTGTTGAGCCTCTCGCACCCGAATCCATAATTGTGACATTTTCATACAGCTTCTTCATAAACGATTTCTGTTCCTTCACGCTGTCATAATTTGTCTTCGCATAGCTTAGCGCTGCAAGAAAATTCCAGCAGGCTCCGCCACTACTCTTTGGATCAGGCGTAATCACATCCACATTCTTTTTCACCAGGTCATCCCAGTCACTTATATGCTTTGGATTGCCCTTTCTTACAAGTAAAACGATTGTTGATGTGTATGGTGCCGAGCTGTCAGAAAACTCATCAATCCAGCCCTTATCAATTAAGCCGGTATTTTGTATCAGGTCTATGTCATGCTCAAGTGCCAGTGTGACAACATCTGCATTACAGCCCTCCACAACCGAGCGTGCCTGTGCTCCCGAGCCGCCATGTGATTGAATCACATTTATCTTTTTGCCGTGCTCGCGCTCATAGTAAGACTCGAATATTTTGTTGTATTTCTCGTAAAACTCTCGTGTCGGATCATACGACACATTGGTTATGGTGACTGTGCCGTCATCCTTCCTGCCTGAGCAGCCTGTCAGAAGAAGCGACAGAATCATCACTGTCGACAGCAGGGCTGTCGTATATTTATGTATGTTTCTCATGTATGTTTCTCATTTTTCATGTTACAGTTTCCGGCAAAGTAAGCTTATGCCGTCAGTTTATATGCCATTAGTTTACTGTAAAAAGCGGTGTGGACAGGTATCTTTCTCCTGTATCCGGAAGCAGCACCACGATATTCTTTCCCTTGTTCTCAGGTCTTTTCGCAAGCTCTGTTGCAGCATATATTGCTGCTCCTGAGGATATGCCAACGAGAAGTCCGTCGCTCTTTGCAACCTCTCTTGCCTTGTCAAAAGCGGCCTCATTCTCCACCGGAATAACCTCATCCACTATATCCATGCGCATGACCTTTGGAATAAAACCTGCACCGATTCCCTGTATCTTGTGAGGCCCCGGTCTTCCGCCTGAGAGTACCGGTGAGCTCTTTGGCTCAACAGCTACTATCCTTACATCAGGATTATGGTCTCTTAATCCAAGCCCGGTGCCTGTACAGGTGCCGCCTGTTCCGACAGATGATACAAAGATATCTACCTTTCCATCTGTACTCCCCCCAGATTTCCTGAGCGGTTGTAGCTCTGTGGATATCCGGATTGGCCTGATTCTCAAACTGCTGTGGAATAAAGGCATTGCCATAATGCTCTTTAAGTCTCTGCGCCTCATCAATTGCACCCTTCATGCCCTCACGCCCCGGTGTGAGCTTTATCTCTGCGCCAAGCGCTGTGACGATTTTTCTTCTCTCAACGCTCATGGTATCAGGCATTATAAGTATCAGGTGAAGTCCCTTTGAGGCTGCCACAAATGCAAGTCCGATTCCGGTATTGCCACTTGTCGGCTCTATGATTATTGTGTCCTGATTTATCTTTCCATCCTTTATGCCCTGTTCTATCATAGCTGCCGCCACCCTGTCCTTTACACTTCCAAGTGGATTGAAATACTCCAGCTTTGCTATGATTTTTGCTTCAAGCCCAAGGGCTTTTTCATAATTGGTCAGCTCCAGAAGCGGAGTGTGACCTATCAGCTCAGTGAGCTGCTTTGCAATTTTTGCCATTGATATTACCTCTTTTTTGTTAATGTTTGTTTTGAGTATGTTATGAGTTTGTGCTTAGTTTGTATGACCGGGATTTCCTACCATTCAAATATGATTTCTAAGTTATTGATATGTTACCACTAATTGATATTTTTGTAAATGTAATTAGGGTTATTAATATTTGTTAGCGGGCTATAAATTTTATTGATAGCAAACGTGCTTTTTACCTTTATAACATTCTCTATGCTGTGTTGCTTGAACGAGTATTTTCCGTGCCACCTTTTGTCTGTTGCGCATATAACTCATACATGGCTCGTCAAAAATCGACCGTGCACCATCGGTGTGTCTTCCCATGCTGCGCAGTCGTCCGTCCGGTGTATGAATTTATTAAAATAAAAAGAGTTCTATCATCCGCAGACACAAGGTCTGTGAAAAATAGAACTCATTTTGGCTACTCCTCCTGTTCATTTACCTTATCGATTCTCGTGATATACTTGATTCCGACAAAGGTTCCAATCAGGATAAGCACTCCTATTATAAACGGTACTACCGGATTTCTGACAAAGCCTGCTATGATGTAGGTCAGGCATGATATGCCTGCCACAAGCACTGCGTACGGAAGCTGTGTGGATACATGATTCATGTGGTTGCACTGAGCTCCTGCCGATGCCATGATGGTGGTATCGGATATCGGTGAACAGTGGTCTCCGCATACTGCACCTGCCATGCACGCTGAGATTGAGATGATCATCATCGTATGGTTTGTGCCCGAGAAGATATTTACTACTATCGGTATGAGTATACCGAAGGTGCCCCATGAGGTTCCTGTTGCAAAGGCAAGGAAAGCTCCCACCAGGAATATGATTGCCGGGAACAGTCCAAGCAGTGGTCCCGATACTCCTCCAACTAAGCCTGCGACAAATTCCTTGGCGCCAAGGCTCTCTGTCATGGTCTTTAGTGTCCATGCAAAGGTCAGTATAAGTATTGCAGGTACCATTGCCTTAAAGCCCTCAGGGATTGAATTACAGCAATCCGTAAAGCTTAGTACCCTTCTGATTGAGTAAAAGCATATGGTGATTATCAACGCAAAAAAGCTTCCAAGCATAAGACCGATTGAAGCATCGCTGCCTGCAAACGCATCAACAAAGCCTGTTCCGTCAAAAAAGTCTCCTGTGTATATCATTCCGATGATACAGCTTATTATGAGCACAAGAATAGGAAATACAAGGTCTATAACCTTCCCCTTGCCCTTTATAATATCCTGCTTTGCCTCCGCATACGGCCTGTCTCCTGTGGTAAACAGATCACCCTTTTGGGCATTGGCTTCATGCTTTGCCATCGGACCGAAATCTACCTGTAAAACAACAAGTGCCACCATAGCGATAATAGTAAAGAGTGCATAATAATTGTATGGAATGGCCTTTATGAAAATAGAAAAGCCATCCTCTCCCTTTACAAATCCGGTAACCGCGGCTGCCCACGATGATATAGGTGCAATGATGCATACAGGCGCTGCTGTGGCATCTATCAGATATGCAAGCTTTGCTCTTGAAACCTGATGCTTGTCGGTGACAGGGCGCATCACACTTCCTACTGTCAGACAGTTGAAGTAATCATCTATAAATATGAGTACTCCAAGTATTATAGCTGAAAGCTGGGCACCAATCCTTGTCTTTATGTGCTCACTCGCCCACTCTCCAAAGGCCGCCGAGCCGCCTGCCTTGTTCATCATGCTCACCATAACACCGAGCACGACTAAGAATATCAGTATTCCCACATTGTACGAATCCGATAGCACTCCAACAAGTCCGTCCTCGAATATGTGAAGCACTGATCTCTCAGCCGAAAAACCCGGCTGAAATGCATTTCCATAAAACAGTCCGCCAATCACTATTCCAACGAATAATGAGCTGTAGACCTCTTTTGTGATAAGTGCCAGAACTATAGCCACAACAGGTGGAACAAGTGCCCAGACTGTGGCATACATAGAAGGCACGTATTCTGCTGCCAGAATCATTATTTTATCCTCCGTCTATCCCTTATGCTCTATCTGTCAACCGCGCCGACAAGCTCTGAAATATCCTTTACTCCATACCTGTCCATATACTCTGCGATGCCATCCACTATCTGCTCTGTGGTCTTTGGATTTACAAAGTTTGCTGTGCCGACTGAAACAGCCGTAGCTCCGGCAAGTATCATCTCTATAGCATCGGCAGCATTTGTGATACCGCCCATTCCGATAATCGGAATATTGACTGCATGTGCTGTCTCGTAAACCATGCGCACTGCAACCGGATGAACCGCCGGACCGCTCATGCCGCCTGTCTTGTTTGCTAACACAAAGCTTCTTCTGTTTATATCAATCTTCATGCCTGTAATTGTATTGATGAGCGAAACCGCATCAGCTCCACCGGCCTCTGCCGCCCTTGCTATCTCTGCAATACTTGTGACATTTGGAGAAAGCTTCATGATAACAGGCTGCTTTGCATATTTTTTAATCTCGCTTGTGATTGTCTCAACACCCTTTGGATCTGTTCCGAAGGCAATTCCGCCCTCCTTAACATTAGGGCATGAGATATTTATTTCCATCATATCAATAGGCTCATCCGCAAGACGCTTTACCACATCAAGATACTCGTCAAGCGAATGACCGCAGACATTTACCACAATCCTTGTATCAAACTGCTTTAAAAAAGGAATATCTCTCTTGCAGAAAAGCTCGATGCCTGGATTTTGAAGTCCGACTGCATTGAGCATGCCGCCGTACACCTCTGCTACTCTAGGTGTAGGATTACCCTCCCACGGCTTATTTGCAACGCCCTTTGTAGTGACTGCACCAAGTCTGTTTAAATCAACAAACTCGCTGTACTCTGCACCGGAGCCGAATGTGCCGGATGCAACTGTAACAGGATTTTTCCACTCAACACCGGCCACATTTACTGACATATTACTCATTACAGCTCCACCTCCTTCGCATCAAAAACAGGTCCCTCTTTGCATATACGCTTGTTGTTTACATTACTGTGGGCATCCTTGTCCTTTGTTTTGCATACGCACGCAAGGCATGCACCGATTCCACATGCCATGCGCTCCTCCATTGATACAAAGCAGTCCATATCATGCTCTGCAGCGTAAGCCTTGAGTGCACGAAGCATAGGCATAGGTCCACATGCATAAATCACGTCTGCCTCAAGAGCATTATCCTTTATCGCATCGATGACATTGCCCTTTGTGCCGACACTGCCGTCCTCTGTGGCTACAAAGGAAGCTGCCTGCTCCTTAAACTCATCGAGCAGGAAGGTATTCTCATCGCGATAGCCCATGACGATGTTCATATCACATACGGCACCTTTACATGCTGCCTGTCCCGGATTTTTTTCTTCACCCGGTGTCTGCACAATGCCTGCATTTATATCCCTAGCAAGCTGCAGCATAGGCGGCACTCCGATTCCTCCGCCGATAAGGAAGGCCTTCTTACCCGGCTGTACTGTAAAGCCGTTTCCAAGCGGTCCTAAAATTCTTACCTTATCGCCCCTGACAAGCCTTGAAAAATCCTCTGTTCCCGTGCCTTCACCTGTCACACGGTACACAAGACGAATTGTGTCATCATCTCTGTTTATGCCGCAAAGGCTTATCGGACGCGGAAGCAGCTTACTCTTGTCGTTTGAGTAAACCGATACAAACTGTCCCGCCTTTGCTGCCTTTGCAATTTTGTCTGTCTTAAGTGTGAGGTCGTAGATGCCATTGCCGAGTGAGCTCTGGTCAACTACAACTGCAATCTCCTCATATTTCTCTGCCATTTTATCTCCCTGGTTTCGTTTGTTAATATATTTAAGCTTTCTGAATAACTTATTAACGATTTGCAAGTGCTCCTGAAATATCCTCAATCATATCCTCAACCGCCTTGCGTGATGCATCTGCAAAATTCTCAGCTGTGATGCCCATATCCTTGTACTTATCCTGCTTGTATGCGCAGATAATTCCACGTGATGAATTGACAATTGCACCAAGTCCGTCCTCATTGAAGAAATGAACAAGGTCTGCGCCCTTGCCTCCCTGTGCGCCGTAGCCCGGTACGAGGATGAAGCTCTTTGGCATTACCTTACGAAGAATCTTACCCTGCTCAGGATATGTTGCGCCGACAACCGCACCTACATAGCTGTATGAATCACCCATGCAGTCAGCTCCCCACTCTGCAACCTTCTCGCCTACCCACTCATATAATGGGCGTCCGTCAATCATACGGTCCTGGAACTCTCCACTTGATGGATTAGATGTCTTTACAAGAATGAAGATACCCTTCTTCTCCTCCTTGCATACATCTACGAATGGCTTGATACCGTCTGTTCCAAGGTATGGATTGACAGTGGCAAAATCCTCATCAAAGGTAGAATAGCTCTTAGTGCCGATCTGTACCTTTCCGAGATGTCCTGTGGCGTATGCAGCCGATGTTGAGCCGATATCTCCACGCTTTACATCTCCGATAACCACGAGATCCTTCTCGTGACAGTAATCCACTGTCTTCTGGAATGCCTTAAGGCCCTCCACTCCAAACTGCTCATACATGGCAATCTGTGGCTTTACAGCCGGAATCAGGTCATATGTGGCATCCACAATAGCCTTGTTGTACTGCCAGATAGCCTCCGCTGCACCGGCCGGTGTCTCTCCAAGCTCATCAAATGCCTTCTTTGTGATGTGCTCAGGCACATATGAAAGCATCGGGTCAAGACCTACTACGATAGGTGCGTTTGTTTTCTTGATTTTGTCTACTAATTTGTTGATCATTCTTTCGTCCTCTTTATGCGTATTTTATTATACAGACAGATATTATGATTATTAAATATCTGCATACAGTTATAAATATTTTATAGCATAAACTAAATTCTTGCAACCCAAAATATAGTAGCAGGGAGTATAGCATTAATTGTTGCTATACTCCCTGCTACTATGCTTATTATACCTTTTCAGATTCACACACATTCAACAAAAAGCACGTCACATGCGCAATTCTACACTCCCACAACCTCATCAATCATCCTAAGCTCTTCCTCAGAGAAGCCTGCGCCCTCCATAACCTTTAAGTTTTCAAGAATCTGCTGTGGCTTTGAGGCGCCGACAAGCACACTTGTCACGTCATCATCCTTTACCACCCACTTGAGTGCCATCTGTGCAAGTGTCTCACCACGTTTTGTGGCTATATCGTTTAGCTTCTTAATCTGCTCGATGTGTGGAGCGAGCTTTTCCTGATTTAAAAAGCGTCCGTCTGTCTTTATACGACTATCCTCCGGAATACCGTTTAGGTAACGGTCCGTGAGCATGCCCTGTGCGAGCGGACTGAATGAGATAATGCCCTTTTGGCACTCTTTTGCAGCCTGCTTCAAACCATTTTGCTCTATTGTACGGTTGAATATATTGTATGAATTCTGATTGATGATAAACGGACATTTCAAATCAGTAAGAATCTCGCAGGCTCTCTTCATGGTCTCGCCATCATAATTTGACAGTCCGACATAGAGTGCTTTTCCGCTTCTTACTATCTGGTCGAGTGCTCCCATTGTCTCCTCAAGCGGTGTCTCAGGGTCCATTCTGTGATGATAGAAGATATCCACGTAGTCGAGTCCCATTCTCTTAAGACTCTGGTCAAGGCTTGCAATCAGATACTTGCGGCTGCCCCAGTTGCCGTATGGTCCCTTCCACATATCATAGCCTGCCTTTGAGCTGATAATGAGCTCGTCGCGGTATGCCGACAGATGCTCCTTAAGGATAAGCCCGAAGTGCTTCTCTGCGCTGCCGTATTCAGGGCCATAGTTGTTTGCCAGATCAAAGTGGGTGATACCGTGGTCAAAGGCTGTGAAGCACATCTGCTTCATGTTGTCGTATGATGAAAAATCCCCGAAATTGTGCCATAAGCCAAGCGATACAACAGGAAGCTTCAGTCCGCTCCTGCCGCATCTGTTATATCTCATTGTGTCGTATCTCTTTTCGTCTGCTGTGTACATATTTACCTCCCGCATAAATACATGATATGATAATGAGGGTCAAAAAGTATTTTGCCCCTCATTTATGATAAATTATTATACTACAGCAGACTTGATTTTTCTATTGTTTACTAACGAAACTTTTCTATATTCCTAATGCTGTGTTGCTGTTCAGAAATCAAATAAAATCTTCCGTTAATTTTCCGTGCTTCTCATAATTTGTCACACGCGCTATCTTGTTTTCATCATCCACAAACACTACCTTCGGATGATGCTCCTTTGCTTCCTCCGGTGTCATCTGTGCATAGCACATGAGTATCACATGGTCACCGACTGCAACCTGTCTGGCTGCTGCGCCGTTTAAGCATATCATGCCTGATCCCGGCTCTCCTGCGATGGTGTAGGTCTCGAATCTGTTTCCGTTTTCCACATCGACAATCTGGACCATCTCATACTCTAATATGCCCGCTGCCTCAAGCAGCTTTGTATCTACAGTGATGCTTCCCACGTAGTTTAAGTCAGCCTGCTTGACCACAGCTCTGTGTATTTTGCCTTTAAGCATTGTATAATTCATTTTTTGTACCTCTTTTCAATAATCGTTTCTGTCCGTCTACGCGATAAAATTATCAATCAGCCTTGTCTTTCCGATATATACAGCGATTGCCACGAGTGTTGTTCCCTTAATCTCGTCAACCGGTGTGATTGTGTCAAAATCAACCACATCAACATAATCAATTTTCGCAAGCGGCTCCTTGTTTATCTCTGCTGTGATTGCATCCTTTACCGCTTTTGCACTCTTCTCGCCTGCGTCTACGAGCTGCTTTCCGATTTTTAAGCTTCTGCTAAGTACAAGCGCTGCCTGTCTTTCATCTGCGCTCAGATATGTGTTTCTTGAGCTCTTTGCCAGTCCATCCTCCTCACGGATGATTGGGCAGCCGATGATTTCGGTGTCAACATTCAAATCCTTTACCATACGCTTTATGACTGCAAGCTGCTGTGCATCCTTTTGTCCAAAGTATGCGCGGTCAGGTGTCACAATGTGAAACAGCTTCAGGACAACCGTCTGCACACCTCTGAAATGAATCGGTCTTGTTTTTCCACAAAGCTCTGTGGTGAGGCCATTCATATCCACATATGAGCAGAAGCCGTCTGCATACATCTCATCAGCCTCCGGATGGAAAATAATGTCAACTCCCGCATCCTCACAAAGCTTTGCATCCCTGTTTAAATCACGTGGATAGCTGTCTAAATCCTCTGTAGGGCCAAACTGCATTGGATTTACAAAAATGCTCACTACAACCTTGTCGTTTTCACGTCTTGCCGCATCGATTAAGCTCTTGTGTCCCTCGTGGAGGTAGCCCATTGTAGGTACAAAGCCTACACTTTTGCCTTCTCTCTTCCATTCCTTTACTGCTTCTCTAACCTGTTTGATTTGTCCGTATATTAACATTTTATGTCTCCTTATTCTTCTATGCTTCGTAACTATTCTTCGATATTAGTACAGTTTGTCAATTATTGTCTCATCCATCTTAAAGGTATGCTCCTCACCCGGGAAGCTTCCCTCCTCAACAGCCTTTTTGTAAGCTGTAAAGGCCTCATTCATCTCTTTTCCTACCTGTGCAAACTGCTTTACAAATTTCGGCTTCATATTTGCATACATGGCAAGCATATCCTGATATACGAGCACCTGTCCGTCGCAGTCTGCTCCCGCTCCGATACCAATTGTCGGTATACTTATGCTCTCAGTGATTTTTTTTTGCAAGTGCCTTTGGCACACACTCGAGCACCACTGCAAATGCTCCTGCCTCCTCGACTGCGCGGGCCTCGTCAAGGAGCTTCTGTGCTGCTTCTTCACCCTTGCCCTGCACCTTAAAGCCGCCAAATGCGTTTACTGACTGTGGTGTAAGCCCTAAATGTGCACATACCGGAATTGACGCATCCACGATAGCCTTTATCTGTGGACATACCTCCCTGCCACCCTCAAGCTTTACAGCCTGCGCATGGCCTTCCTTCACGAGTCGTCCTGCATTGACCACTGCATCATAAACCGATGTCTGATATGACATAAAAGGCATATCTGTAATAAGCAGTGTGTCCTTTATTCCTCTTGAAACAGCCGCGCTGTGATGAATCATATCCTCCATAGTCACTGAAAGTGTATCCTCATAGCCAAGCACCACCATGCCGAGAGAATCTCCCACTAAAATCGCATTGATTCCGGCCTCGTCTATGAGCTTTGCTGTAGAATAATCATATGCTGTGAGCATCGTGAGCTTCTCGCCCTTTTCCTTTGCCTGTTTAAAAGTTACTACTGTATTTTTCATTGTCCAATCCCTCTATCTTTCTGCAACAATCCGTTTTTTTAATATTCACGGTATTGTCAGCCTCTTAGCAATTCCATCATCTGAGTATAATCCTTATCAGGATTCTTTTTTACAGCAATATTTGCCAGTTTTGTACCAAGCATTTTGTACAAGCTGACATCGTCACTATCGTCATTTTGCATACATGCAATATGCTTTTTCACTGTTTCAATATCGTTTCTCTCAATTGGCCCGGTCAGTGCGCCGTCACAGCCTGCTTCAAGTACATTTTCGATATTGCGCATCACAAGCTGACCTGTGGCTCTTAGCGCCTCATCCCTTGTAAAGCCACAGTCCTCCAAAAGAGTGTAGCCCATGTCAAGGACAGCAATCACCTGATTGCTCAGAATGCTCGCTGCTGCATGGTATTTTGCCTTTTTGGTGCCATCAATGCGGCATACCTCATTTCCAATAGAACTAAACAGCCCGGATATTGCTTCAACCGCAGCATCCTGCCCTTCCACTGTGAAAAATGCTTTATTTAATTGCTCATATGATGAAAATTTGTTACTGAACGGTAACATTGGATGAATTGAACAGCATGATACACTCATGCTCTCCCTTCCGGAAAATGAATCGGATGATAATGCGCCACTGCAATGACATATAATCTGATTCCTTAGAGACAGCCCTTTTAATTGTTCCCAAACCGGTATAATAAATGAATCCGGTGTGGTGATAAATATAATCTGTGATTGATCCGCCAGTTGCTTTAGCGAATCAAAGCTCTCTGTCCTTGTAAACTCCGCAGCCTCCTTAGCTGCCGCAGAATCCACGTCATAATAGCCTGCAAGCTCTATGTCCTTTGTCCTTAGGTATTTACCTATAGAACAGCCCACTCTGCCTGCGCCGATTATGCCTATTTTCATGCTACCACCTTCTTTCCAAGCCGGTCAGACCATTCCTTATATCGCAGCTGATATCATCTCCGCCATATGCCGTATGGCAGCGGTCGATTTATCCTGTGCGCGCCTGTCACTTTGCTGTCTGCTTCATATTCTGATGCAGCAATGTGCTTTTGGCTTTCTTGTGTCTGCCGGATATGCTCTGTCATAAGGTGACAACACATCCTCCATGATACAGTTTCCTTCGAATACCGTTCGAAGAAAACTATACCACATTGACTATTATTTAACAATCCTAAATTGATTAACTTTTAGTAACAATTAAGGCTTTTATAATATAACGTTTCTGAATTAGTCTTAAACTATCTCTACAGATTCCCCTTAAATGCTGCCAGTGCGCCATTTTTCTTAAGAATCAGCATGACAATTGCTGCAACTATGCTTCCAGCCACTGTAGAGATAAGGAATGGCACTATGTATATAAACATGCCTTCCGGCTGAATGAGCATCACATATTTTGCAAGAGGATACGCTGCAAGACCTCCGAGTATGCCTGTACCTAGCGCCTCTGCAACACATGTCGGTATGATTTTTTTGCTGAATCTGTACATCATTCCACAGCACAGTGCACCTACCATGCTTCCTGGGAATGCCATGAGGCTTCCAAGCCCTGTCAGGTTTCTGATGACACTCGCACAAAATGCCACACCGACCACCCCATACTGGTACCTAAAAATCTGCTGCGCATATATTTACCATGTGCTGTATGGGTGCACATTTGCTGCCGGCAACAGGAAAGCTTATTAAGCTTCCTGCTACGGCAACTGCCACAAGCACTCCTGCCATGGCAAGCTTTCTGATTGAAATAGTTGATTTTTTTAATGTTCTTTTTACTTTCCATTACTTACTGCCTCACCTTAAAGTATATCGTAACTGTTCAGTACCTTCACTGTTGCTCCTACATAATATACGTTTTCTTACGAAATATGCGGTACCGCATTTTCTGTACTGAATAGTTATAGTATATCAATATACTCTCCTGCAAGTGCCTTGTTCATGCTTCGCACTGCACAGAACTTACCGCACATACTGCATGCCTCGCTGTGGTCATCCTCCGGAAGACGGTCATCCCTGATAGCCTTAGCTGTCTCAGGATCAAGTGCACACGCAAACTGTGCATCCCAGTCGAGCACACGTCTGGCATCTGCCATCTTATCATCTATATCTCTGGCTCCCGGTATTCCTTTTGCGATGTCGGCTGCATGAGCTGCAATCTTTGAGGCGATGATGCCCTGCTTTGTATCCTCCACATTTGGAAGAGCAAGATGCTCAGCAGGTGTCACGTAGCACAGGAAGGCTGCTCCGTTCATCGCTGCCACAGCCCCACCGATTGCTGCTGTGATGTGGTCATAGCCCGGTGCGATATCTGTTACGAGAGGTCCAAGTACATAGAATGGTGCTCCCATACAGATTGACTGCTGTACCTTCATGTTTGCTGCTACCTGATCAAGCGGCACATGTCCCGGTCCCTCTACCATGACCTGTACGTTGTGATCCCATGCACGCTTTGTGAGCTCTCCAAGTCTTACAAGCTCCTCTATCTGGCATACATCTGTTGCGTCTGCTAAACAGCCCGGTCTGCAGGCATCTCCGAGTGAGATTGTCACATCATGCTCCTCACAGATTTCAAGTATCTCATCATAGTGCTCGTAGAATGGATTTTCCTCTCCTGTCATACACATCCATGCAAAGACAAGGCTTCCTCCACGGCTTACAATATTCATCTTACGCTTATGCTTTTTAATCTGGTCTATGGTTTTTCTTGTGATTCCACAGTGAAGTGTGACGAAGTCCACTCCATCCTCAGCATGGAGTCTGACTACATCGACAAAATCCTGTGCTGTAAGTGTCGCAAGATCACGCTGATAATGGATTACGCTGTCATAAACAGGCACTGTTCCTATCATTGCAGGACATTCGCTTGTGAGCTTCTGTCTGAATGGCTGTGTGTTACCATGGCTTGAAAGATCCATGATAGCCTCCGCTCCAAGCTTTACAGCACTCATGACCTTCTGCATCTCCACATCATAGTCCTTGCAGTCTCTTGACACACCGAGGTTTACATTGATTTTTGTGCGAAGCATGCTTCCAACACCCTCTGCATCAAGTGACTTGTGATGCTTGTTTGCTGGAATAGCTACCTTTCCGCTTGCAACAGCTCCATCAGCTTGTCTAC
>ENA-OQJY01000021-OQJY01000021.1-human-gut-metagenome-genome-assembly--contig:-NODE-21-length-28951-cov-3.661810_pt1 | contig 28951 bp, 30 predicted proteins | sample MGYA00242643_ERZ504788 | MGnify/ENA primary metagenome ERZ504788 (study PRJEB26092, sample SAMD00036361) | human gut metagenome | host: Homo sapiens | study: EMG produced TPA metagenomics assembly of...
GTTTTCCATCGCACACGAGTGAATTCGGTTTCTTCACACAGTCATCCTGCCCAAACGGCACAAAATAAATAATTTTTCTATATTCATCAGCTTTCCGATATTCTTAAAGTTGATGCCGAGCGCATCATTTGTGGAAATCCCGATAACAAGCGGTCTGCCGTTTCTCAGATGAGCCTTTGCCGCGAGAAGGACCGGTGTGTCCACTATGCCGTTTGCAAGCTTTGCCGCTGTGTTGCCGGTGCATGGGTAAATCACCATCACGTCAAACAGCTTTCCCGGGCCGACACGCTCTGCCTCCTGCAGTGTCCTGATGCCCTCATCCCCTGTGATTTCGGAGATAGTATGCATAAAGTCTCCCGCCTTTCCAAAGCGCGTGTTCATCATCTGTGCATTATAGGAATATACAGGTGTCACATGTGTGAAGCTATCCACAAGCCGCTTTGCAACATCCTTAGTCTTTTCAAAACTACAGAAGGAGCCTGTAATTCCCATTCCTACGGTGCAATCCGAAATAACCATAAGCCCTCCGTCATACCTTTTCTTTTCATACAGTCATAAAGTATTTTTGCACCGGTTTTCGGACAGTATATGCCCGGAAGACCGAGCGCATGCGTACAGTTTATCTGATACCTCTTACAGGCCTCAAAATCACAGCCGCCGGGCTTAGATGCAATGTCTATAATTATCGCATCTTTTTGCAAAATCATGATTAAACTTTCATCTATAACCCTATCCGGTACTGTGTTTATGAGAAACAGTGTTTCAAAACAAGCCTTGGCAGGATCATTAAAATCCACCGTTTCATATCCCAGTTCAGCGGCCTCACACCTTGCCTGTTTTCTCCTTGCCATCACCATGACATGGGCTCCCATAGCAGAAAAAACGCGGGCCATTGCCTTTCCGCATTTTCCAAACCCGCTCACAAGTACCTTTGAGCCGTATATACCATGTATGCTTTTTTGTATCGCTATGGACGCAGTGGCCTCGGCCGTAACAATGGCATTCTGCTCTATAACAGTTTCATCTCTCATAAAGTCACAGCCCCTGTCAACACCGGGGAAGCACTCCGGCATCATACCGCCCCACACTGCAATATTGTTAATTATTATATTATGTTTTAATTTTTCTATATCACTATTTATAAGCTTAAGCTTTGAAAACGGTGTAGGAAACACAATATTCCCAACACGCTCATAATCAATCCCGCCGCTATTTCTGCAATCTGTCTGTTCTCCTCCCAGCATATCAGCGAGGTACTTTTGCCTCTGATCCGTAACATATATTATAGTGTCTTTTTGCATAATAACTTCTTCCTTTCGCTATAATATATGCGCATTTTCAGCTTATGTGAGGGTATTTTGTTTTCCCGCCTAAAGCATCTCATAAAGCTTTTTCAAAGCTTTTACCTATTCAAAAAAAATACAGAGCCTGACATATATTCCGCCAAGCCCTGTATTTTTTATAAATTCTACATTAAATTTTTAAATTATCCTATTCAATTCGGTTCCAACGGATAATCTCTCCGTAGCTTATTACAGCTGTGTAACAACAAAAATATCGTAGATGGCTTTTATTGCCTTGTCAAAGTCATCATTGCTTACACCGATGATGATATTGAGCTCTGATGAACCCTGATCAATCATGCGCACATTGACATTGGCATGTGCAAGTGCAGAGAAAATCCTGCCGGCTGTACCACGGTTTGACTTCATGCCACGGCCAACAACAGCGATAAGCGCGAGGTCTGACTCGAGGTCAATGATATCAGGATGAGCAAGTCTTCTGATTGAGCTGATAACCTGCTGCTCCTTGCCCTCAAACTCTGCCTGATGTACGAATACCGTCATAGTATCGATACCTGATGGCATATGCTCTATAGAGATACCGTTCTCCTCAAACGCCTGGAGAGCCTTTCTACAGAAGCCCACCTCTGAGTTCATCTTGTCCTTGTCGATATTTACCGCAACAAAGCCCTTCTTTCCGGCGATACCTGTGATGGTATAATCAGGCTTTTGACATGTGCTCTCAACGATAAGAGTACCAGGTGCTTCCGGGTCGTTTGTATTTCTGATATTGATTGGGATGCCTGCCTTTCTTACAGGGAAAACAGCATCCTCGTGGAGCACTGATGCTCCCATATATGAAAGCTCTCTGAGCTCTCTATAAGTAACAACCTTGATTGGCTGTGGATTGTCGATAATTCTAGGATCAGCTACGAGACAGCCTGAAACATCTGTCCAGTTCTCGTACATGCTGGCATGACATGCCTTTGACACGATGGAACCAGTGATATCCGAACCACCTCTTGAGAAGGTAACTACATTTCCGTCAGGTCCTGCTCCGTAAAAGCCCGGAATAACAGCCTTTTCTGTCTGCTCAAGCTTCTTTGAGAGCACCTTGTCTGTCTTTTCCGCGTCAAAATTGCCATTCTCATCAAAAAAAGATGACTGTTGCCGAATCTATAAACTCATATCCGAGATAGTTTGCCATGATGATTCCGTTTAAGTACTCACCACGAGAGGCTGCATAATCTGCACCTGCCTTTGCCTTGAAATTCTCAGCGATAATCTTGAACTCCTCATCAAGTGCCAGCTTTAAATGAAGGCCATTTATGATTGAATCATATCTGTCCTTGATTTTTCTGAGCATAACCTTGAAATCCTGATCATTCTCAGCCAGATCATAGCATGCATAAAGCATATCTGTTACCTTTGTGTCTTTGGAATTTCTCTTTCCCGGTGCACTCGGCACAACATATTTTCTTGACTCATCGCTTCTTATGATGTCGCCAACCTTTGTGAACTGCTCTGCACTGGCGAGCGAGCTGCCGCCAAACTTTACTACCTTTACCATTTGTCTGTTTTTCCTCTGCTTCCTATATAAATAACTGTATTAGCCAATATTATACCGCTTTGATAAATCATTCGTCAATACTCAATGTAGTCAACATCAAGCTTCATAACATCGTGTTCTTTGTCAAATGTGATGATACCGTATGATGGCATGCAGCCCCACAGCGGTGCACCGATGCTTCCCGGATTCATCATCGCAAGACCATTGTGCTTATCATAAAACAGCTTGTGTGTATGGCCAAAGAGAGCCAGGTCTGCCCCGATTTCCTTCGCATGAAGCTCCAGATGCATATATGACAGCTTTACTCCATATGTATGTCCATGGCACATGAGTACCTTATAGCCGTCGATATCAATAAGTCTCTCTGTATCTCCCCGTGAAAAATCACAGTTCCCCGGCACATTGACCATGGTTATATGAGGGAACTCTCTCCTAAGGGCATCCGCATCCACAACGCAGTCTCCCAGATGAAGTATCATATCAGGTTCCTCTCTTTTGACTGCCCGAATCATATTTCCCACATTACCATGTGAATCACTCAGTACCAAAACTCTCTTCATGCGCGTCTCTCCTATATCTTGTTTTACGTATCCATCCAGAGCCACCCCAACACACATTCGCAAAAACGCACGATACTCGTGCTTTCTAGCTGCTACGCATCAGCCTTTTTGTTCTCAATGGTTCTGAATAGTTACCTTTTTTATATATTATCATAAGTTTTCCGCGTGTAAAATATTTTTTTCTTTATATATGCAAAAAAGCTCCATGCCGACTTCATTGTCAGCCCGGAGCTTTTAATCTTTAATTTTAACTATGCAAGCCTCTTCCACTGCTTGCTGCACTTATAATAAGAATAGAACATACATCTTTCTGCCTGCTCGCATCTGACCGGTGCACTCTCGATATTGCACTGGCAGTTTACAATAGCATCTGCTTTTCCCTTACATGAACCCTTTATCATTACATCATCTAAAACTTCGTCTGACATTCTCTTTCTCCTCACATTTGTTTGATAGTATATTTACCTGTTACAATATTGATATATTTTATTATTTTTCTCTGTAGGGGCTATGCTTTACGTACTCTTACCATCGGCTTAAATACTAACATCTTGTCCGCAACAGCTGTGATTATACTATATATTGTATTTTAAATCCATATGTCATTTCTAACAAAACAAATGATTTTTTATGTCACATTTTTCACTTGACGAATTTCATTTTCATGTTCAAGCCCAAAAATCAAGGATATCTGAGTAAAACTTTTCCAAGGTATCATCATCCGCATTAAATATCTCGTGCTTTGAATCAGGATAGACCTTCTTAATGCCCTGAGGCAGCTTCGCAATAAATTCATCCTCAGCGGTATTTGAAACCAGATAATCCTTTCCCGCCTGACATAACAGCACCGGTATTTTAATTTCCTGTGCATGCTTCTTTATATATTTGGATGCCTTGCGCCCGGCCCTGCACCATCTGTAGGTGGCGCCATTTGTACGATAGTGTTCCTCCTCCACCTTGCACTTGTATATGTAGTCATAGCGCGCCTTTGACAGACAACAGCTCGATTCAAAATCATACTCATCCGTATACGGTGTCTGGCTCGGCAGATATTTATCGTTCCAGTTAAGCACACTTGCGACAAACAGTATCGCCTCCACGGCAAAATGTGAAAAATTGCCATAAAGCATCTCTATCATAGGGCTTGAAAGTACTGCCTTTGTAAATACCTCAGGATGCTTCTCAAGATACAGGGCAGCTATCGCGCCTCCCATAGAGTGACCGTACAGGTAAAGCGGTCTGCGCCCCTCACGCTTCATCACAATCTCGCGGATAAACATATCAAGGTCACTCACATAATCGTCAAAACTGTTTACAGTGACCATGCTCATATCTGATACACTTCTTTCCGAAAAGCCGTGTCCGCGATGCTCCACCATATATACAGAGTATCCGGCCTTTGCGAAATAGTAAATCATCTCATAATATTTAGGCATACACTCTGTAAATCCATGTGATATGACTATGGCAGCCTTTGCTACAGGTGTCGTCACATAGCCGTAATGTATGCGTGTGCCATCTGCACTCTTCATATAGCCATCTTCAAAATTAAGCCTGATAAAAGGCAAAACATATCTTGTTAATTCCTCATTATATTTTTCTTCTGTAATAATCATAGCATTCCCCACTTTTGGTATTTGATATTTTGTAAGTAACTATATCTCAATCCGGTCAATAAGATTCAGGTCATATTTTCTGACTATATCAAGTGCCTTTTCATAGCTTTCCACATCACATATATTGTCCACTGTATGTGCATCAAGCCCAAGTATCACTTTGTTGCCGATGTCATGCGGTATACACCAGAAGCGATCTGTCGGATAGTGCTTTCCTGCACTGATACCAAGCATGTTTATCTCAAGCGGTATGTCAAGCTCCTTAAGTGCCTTGCACATCCTCGTCATCTCCCATTCGTAGACAGAATCAAGTCCCTGATAATTTATTAAATCAGGATGAGCCAAATAGCTGTACATGCCTGTTTTCATGCCCTCTATAACAGTATCCACATACTCGCGTATACGGCTCTCATCATCTGTCGGTGTGCCTGTATATGGGCCTGTCTGCTCTGATTTCATAAAATGCTGGCCCATTATCATGTAATCACAGCCAAGCCTGTCAAACATAGCCTTCTGCTCCTTGAAAAACTCCGGTATGTACTCCGCCTCAAAGCCAACGTAGAGCTTTATGTCGGATGCATACTCCTTCCCAAGCTCCCTGATGGCATACACATACTCCGGTGCCTGCTCCATCGTCATCCGAATGCCCGACACATAGCCATCCTTAAAGGGGCACGGCACATGATCTGAAAAGCCAAGCTCTGCGATACCCATTCTGATAGCCGCCTCTATATATTCTCGCTCGCTGCCATATGCATGCTGGCACCTATAGGTGTGCGTATGGTAGTTTGCCTTTAAAAATCCCATCATTACTTAAAGCTCCAAAAATCTATCTCTTATTGCTGTTCAAACAGCTATTCAAATACTACAATCGAAATCGATTTTATCACTTTTTATACTTTATTACAATCTCATATTTTTGGGACTTTTTTCTCTATGAAATATATATGCGTTATGTTATAATCCATTGATATATGATGGTCATAATAATTCTGTCCACCACACAATCATAAATGAGGGGCAAAATACCTTTTGACCCTCATATCATTATATTTTTATATACGGAGGAAATAATGTTCAAAAAAGGAGTGGTTCCCTCCCAGGGACTGAGAATTATCATCGTCGGATGCGGCAAGGTAGGCCGTACTCTCGTTGAGCAGCTTGGCAAGGAGGGGCACGACATAACAATTGTCGACAAAAACAGGGAGAGGATTTCCCAGGTATCCAATATCTATGATGTAATGGGTATTGTAGGAAACGGTGCCAGCTACAAGATACTGCAGGAAGCCGGTATTGATGATGCCGACTTAATAATCGCAGTCACAGGCTCTGATGAGCTGAATCTGCTATGCTGTACCATTGCCACACAGGTCGGCAACTGTGCTGCTATAGCCAGAGTCAGAACGCCTGAATACAGCCAGGAGGCCAAATATCTGCGCGACAAGCTTGGTCTTGCACTCATTATCAACCCTGAGCTTGAGGCAGCTATTGAGATGGCTCATATTCTTCATCTGCCGTCCAGCCTTGAGGTGACAAACTTTGCTCACGGTCAGGCACAGCTCATCAAGTATGAAATTCCCGAGGGCAGCATCCTCGACGGAACAAAGCTCATGGATCTGGGCACCAGACACCATGCCAACATACTTATCGGTGCAGTCGAGAGAGATGATGAGGTCACTATCCCATCAGGTGATTTTGTGCTCCGCAAGGGAGACAAACTGTCATTTGTCGGCGAACGCAGGCATACAAAGGAGTTTTTCAGCCACATCGGAGTCAATACACACAGCGTAAAAAACACACTGATTATCGGAGGCGGCAAAGCCGCATATTACCTGGCAAAGCAGCTCATATCACGAGGCATAAAGGTCAAAATAATCGAAAATAGCTTCGAGCGCTGTGAGGAGCTTTCCATACTGCTTCCGGATGCTGTCATCATAAACGGTGACGGAACAGAACAGGCACTCTTAAAGGAAGAGGGCATAGAGACCTGCCAGTCATTTGTACCTCTTACCGGTATAGACGAGGAAAACATCATGCTTACGCTCTATGCGAAACAGGTTTCCAATGCAAAGGTCATAACAAAGCTTAATCGTATAACTTTTACCAATGTCATAAACAGCCTGGACCTTGGCAGTGTAATCTCGCCAAAATACATCACCTCAGAAGCCATAATTGCCTATGTCCGTGCAAAGAAAAACTCTATGAACTGCAATATAGAGACTCTCTACCACATGTACGACTCAAGAGTTGAAGCAATTGAGTTCTTTGTATCAGAAAACTCAAATGTGACAGACATACCGCTTCGAGACCTAAAGCTCAAAAAGCATCTGCTCATCTGCTTCATCAACCGAAACGGCAAAATTATTATACCTACAGGTAATGACAGCATACAAAAAAATAGACACTGTCATGATTATAACAACCCATACCGGCTTTACGAATCTTCAGGATATTATGGAATAGTGGGGGAATGATATGAACACTTCAGTAATTCGATATCTTCTGGGATATATTTTAAAGCTTGAAGGCTTTTTGCTGCTTCTGCCATGTATTGTTGCCGGTATTTATTATGAAAAAAGCGGCATCTACTTTTTGATTGTTGCACTCATAAGCATAGCTATCGGTTTTCTTTTTTCGGCTAAAAAACCGAGGGATTTTACCTTTTACCTGAAGGAGGGCTGTACAACAACCGCACTGGGCTGGGTCGTACTGAGTATATTCGGCTGTCTGCCGTTTTACATATCAGGAGAGATTCCAAGCTTCACAGATGCTCTTTTTGAGACCATCTCCGGCTTCACCACGACAGGAGCGAGCATCCTGCCAGAGGTAGAATCACTCTCCTATTGCATGAATTTCTGGCGCTGCTTTACGCACTGGATTGGCGGTATGGGTGTGCTTGTATTTCTTCTGGCAATCATCCCGCTTTCAGGCGGCAGCAACATAAATCTGATGCGTGCTGAAAGCCCCGGGCCTTCGGTTGGAAAGCTCGTTCCAAAGATGCGGCACACTGCCAGGCTTTTATACATAATATACTTTGGTCTTACGACTATGGAGATTATTTTCCTGCTTTTCGGAAAAATGCCTCTGTACGATGCCATCTGTACCTCTCTCGGCACAGCCGGAACAGGAGGCTTTGGTATCAAAAACGACAGCTTTTGCAGCTATAATGTTTATCTGCAATGGGTTGTTACCATATTTATGATACTTTTCGGTGTCAATTTCAACGCTTACTACCTGCTTCTCTTCGGTCACATCCGTGAAGCATTTAAGGTTGAGGAGGTCAGATACTATTTCGGTATCATAATAGCCTCCGTTGTAGTCATAAGCGTGAATATCGCGCATATGTGTACCGGTGTGTTTGACGCAGTCACAAAGGCTGCGTTTCAGGTTGGCTCAATCATCACTACAACCGGATTCTCGAGCACCGATTTCGACAGATGGCCTGAGCTTTCAAAGACACTGCTTGTGCTTTTGATGTTCATTGGCGCATGTGCAGGAAGCACCGGCGGAGGTATCAAGGTATCGCGTATTGTCATCGCTGTAAAGACAATACGCAAGGAGTTAAATGGCTACATTCACCCAAAGAGTGTGAAAAAGCTCACCTTTGAGCACAAGCCTGTAGACCATGATGTTATCAGGTCAATAAATGTTTATTTCATGACGTACGCCGTCATTTTTATTGTTTCACTGCTGCTTGTTTCCGTGGAAAACTATGATTTCACTACCAATTTCACGGCTGTCGCAGCTACATTTAACAATATCGGACCGGGTCTTTCTCTGGTCGGTCCGACATGCAATTTCGGCTTTTTTAATAATTTCTCCAAATATGTACTGATGTTTGACATGCTTGCCGGAAGACTCGAGCTGTTTCCACTGCTCATCCTCTTCCATCCGTCAATCTGGAAGGAATTATTTATTCAAGCAGATAAAAAAGTAAAAGGGAATAGAAAGGAGAAACAAAATGTTCGCATGTAAAAATTGCGGTGGAAATGTGAAGTTTGACATCAAATCAGGCCAGTTAGACTGTGAATACTGTCATTCACTTTTCGACCCTTACGCGTACGAGGACAAAACCTCTGACGCCGAGGTCCAGAAGGACTTCGAAGCAACCATTTTCACATGCCCTCAGTGCGGAGGAGAAATCCTGAGCACAGACGATACCGCAGCAGGCTTCTGCAGCTTCTGCGGTGCATCAACTGTGCTCTACAGCCGCATGCAAAAGGAGCACAAGCCGGCTTATATCATACCATTTGCAAAGAGCAAGGATGACTGTAAGCAGGCCTACATGAGCCTCATGAAAAAGGCTATTTTCGCGCCAAAGGAGCTTAAGGATCCTAAGTTTATCGATGGATTCAGAGGTATCTACATGCCTTACTGGACATATTATGTAACCCAGAAGGCTCCTATTTCACTTCCGGCGAAAAGATCCCACCGTTCAGGAGATTACATAATTACAGACCATTTCAGGCTCGAGGGAGATCTCGACGCCTACTACAAGGGACTGTCCTACGATGCATCATCATCCTTTGATGACAGCATCAGCGAAAAACTCGCGCCTTATGATGTGAAGAATATGAAGCGCTTTACACCGGCATTCTTAAGTGGTTTTTACGCTGATACAGCTGATTTACCATCAACGGTTTACGCAAGCGACGCAATGGATGCTGCCTGCACAAACACAGTAAGCGAAATAAGTAAAGAGCCTGCCTTTACCGGCTTGTCAGTCGACAGTGACTCCGCTGCTCTTTCGCCTTCAAGTCTTGGCACTACTGTAAAAGAGACAGATTACTCGATGTTTCCGGTATGGTTTTTGTCGTACCGCAATAAGGATCGTGTGGCATATGCCACAGTAAACGGCCAGACAGGCAAGGTTGTTGCAGATCTGCCTATATCTGTCGGTAAATTCCTGCTAGGCTCACTGATTGCGGCAATTCCGGTATACATTTTATTATGTCTGCTGACGGTTCTCACTCCCGGAATGACTCTCACCATCGTCGGTGTGCTTGCGATTATCGCAAATATCTGTTACTCACAGGAGCTGACCATGATTGCTGTAAAGGAAGCCGGTACCGAGGATAAGGGCCGTATCGCAAAGGAACAGCCGGAGGCACTTGGTGCAATCAACAACCACAGACGCCTTAAGGCTGCAAAAAAGGCCACGAAAACCATAAAGAAAAAGACAAACACATCGTTTGTAGCTTACTTTATACTTTTTATATTTGTCATTCAATTCGTACCTGCGCTGTTTACAATCATCGCAGGTATCGGAGGCAGCTTTGGCAATGCAGACGGCAGCCTGATTTTATTTGTTATTTTGACCATTATATCATTTATTTTTTCAATCAGAGCCTTCTCAAGCTTTGACCGGATGCCCGGACACAAGGGAGTTGCCGGACTCATCTTTGGCATGGTATCCATGCTTATTGGCGATGCTGTTCTTCTGTTCCAGCCGGTGCTCGATGCATGGTACTATGGCGCAGCTTTTATCATCATCGCCTCAGTGCTTATCACACTGATTAATGTCATCCGCGCATTCAACGTGCTTACAACGCGCAAGCTGCCACAATTTGCCACACATAAGGGAGGTGATGACCGTGCATAGAAATAATTATAAAAGTCCTTTTTTGCATTGTATAAAATGCAGGTGTTCAGCTTTGTTTACATTATTTTTGCTTGTTACAGTCCTTGTTTTGAGCAGCTCATCAAATGTATATGCCACTGAGACAGCCACAAATTACAATCTAAGCGGAACAAACAAGTCTACCGGCTACGAGTACATCCTTGAGGACTCTGCCAATTTCATTGACGATGCTGTAAAGGGCAGGCTCATCTCACAGATGAAAAAGACAACCGAATACTGCAATATAGCCGTTGTCACCACTACCTCACATCCTTACGGAAGCACTGAAAGCTATGCAGTCAATACCTTTGAAGGCTATTTTGGAAATGGCGCAAACGGTGTCATTTTCGTAATAGACAGAGATTTAGACGAGATTTATCTGGCTTGTGAGGGAAGCACGCAGAGAACCATTCCAAACTCAAAATGTAACTCCATCTGTGACAACACTTATATATATGCCACCTCAAGTCATGATTACGACTATTTCACCTGCTGTACGGAAACAATAGACCAGGTCAACACAGTCCTTGCAGGCGGACATATATCACAGCCTCTCAGATACATTTCAAGTATCTTTATCGCTCTCGCTGCCGGCATGATTTTTTGCTTTGTATATGCATTATCCCTGTCAAAGGGCCGCAAGGCTAAGAGCAACGAGCTCATGGGTGCAGCATTTACAAAGGTAGAGATTCAAAATGCACGCGCACGCTTTATGAACCAGACAAGACACTACAGTCCGCAAAGCTCAGGCTCAAGTGGCGGTCACAGCGGTGGTGGAGGTCATAGTGGCGGCAGTCACAGTGGTGGCGGTCACCACATCTAGTACACCTTCAAGCACAGTGTGGATGTGGCTACTATTTCAATGATCCCCACTGAGATTCTAAACAAGCCGGGCAGGCATCAGCTTTTTATTCTCAGTGGTTTTATAGTTATTAATAGCTTGCAAAAATAAAAAGCCCTCAGCACTGTGTACTGAGAGCTTTTTGTTTTAGCAGTCCGTACGGGAATCGAACCCGTGTTTCCGCCGTGAGAGGGCGGCGTCTTAACCGCTTGACCAACGAACCGTGTATTATAATACCATGGTCAATCGGATAATGCAAGCTTTTTTTGAATTTTTTTAAAAATTTTATTTGTTATTTATCTGCCTTTTTCGCCTTTCTTTGCTTTCTTTATACGTTCTCTTTTTAAAACGTTCCTTCAGACTCTCTGTAAATGTCTCGAGATACCTGTTCTCCACCTTCGGATTTCTGAATCCCTGTGCCCTGTTAAGCGCAGATTTCTTTAAAGCACCCATTGAATCAATAACTCGGTCTGCACTGGCTCTGATACGTTTTCTCTTTCTGCGCTCCTCGACAGCCTCCGCAAGCTCCTGTGACCGTTCCTCTGCCCTTTCATCTGCCGCCTTCTTACGCTCTTTAACCTCTTCCACAACCTCATCCATATAGGTATTGAAATTGTTCTGCAGATTGATGATCGTTCTGCTGAAATCTGTAAGCGCAGACACGGTGATTGCAGTGTCTACAGCTAAAAGGCCCATGAGAAACAGTGAGAAAAACTCATACCATATAGGTGACATCCAGCCTGTGATAAGCTTCGTAAACGGTGCAATAAAATATACCACTATAAGTCCTGCCACTCCAAAGCCTACAGAATATGGAAAACACACCCTGCCGTTTATATTGAGCGGCATGCTGCTGTAATCCCACCAGTATGCATGAAACAGCTTCTCAAGCGCCCATGATGTGCCATATTCTAAGACAATGCTTCCAAAAAATGCCACAAGAAATATCTGCCACCATGTAAATGTAGCATCCGTATGCGCAGAAATAAAATCTGCTATTGCAGTGATCGCGACACCTCCGGCTCCGTAAATAGGACAGAGCGGACCATAGAGAAATCCTCTGTTCTCCCATTTTTTTGCCCTGATGGTACAGTAAATGCTCTCATATATCCAGCCCATACAGCTAAATATAATAAAATACACAAAATATCTTGATAACCACATATATAATCCTTTCTCCCCGGATAATTTATGATATACAGCAAATGACATTGATTCCCTTATATCTGCAAATTAAAAATCACTCTCTGGATACATCTCATCTAAGTATATATCATACCATTTTGTACACTCATTTGTCCATGAGTCAGCAACTTTTTCATATTGCAGTCGCAGCTTATCGACATTTTCTTCGTTAAGCTCGCTTTCTGCTTCACATAGCTTATCATAAACCTTTTCTGCTTCATCAGCCGCTTTCATCATTGGCTCTGCCGCAAGCGTAAGCTTCCACTCAAGGTACGCCTCATCTGTCGAAAGCTGTCTGGTCTCATGCCTCTCCCTCTTTGGGACAGCCGCAAGTGCCTCGACCATCGCAGCATCCTTTGCCTGCATGAGCGCCGGCAGATTGCCGTCCTGTGATGCTTTAAGCCTTGAAATATAATGGTCATAGCCAAACGGATAGTACATCACTTTGTCATTTTCAAAGACCAGTATGGCATCAGCCACCTGCTTTATGAAATACCTGTCATGCGATACAAAGAGCATGGTGCCGGTATATGCCTTAAATGCCGATTCGAGTGTCTCCTTCGCCGGAATATCCATATGATTGGTCGGCTCATCGAGTATCATAAGGTTCGGACGGCCTGTCAGAAGCTCTGCGAGCACAAGCCTGGACTTCTCACCACCTGAGAGCGAGCTGATACGCTTTGAGGCATTTGCCCCTCCAAACAGATACATGCCAAGCGTCTTTCTTAAGTCCTTCTCCACAAGTGCCGGAAAAAGCTCGTGAAAATGGTCTCTCACGGTCTTATCGCTGTCTATAAGTGCCGACTGCTGGTCAAAATATCCCACAAGCAGATTGCTGCCAAGCTGGCTTGTGCCCTTTATTGGCGGAATAAGTCCTGCCACAGTCTTTAGAAATGTTGATTTTCCTATGCCATTGTCACCAATTACGGCAATCTTCTGACCGCGCCTTATACGAAGCGACAGCTCAAGCAGTGCCCTGCCGTCATATCCAATTTTTAATTCTTTCGCCTCGTAAACCCATTTACCGCCCGGAAACTGTGGCTCGATATTGCCTGTAAAAATATGAGCTTCGTCTTCAACAGGCTTTTCTATCAGCTTCATGCGTGCCAGCATGGTCTTGCGTGAGCGTGCAAACGCAGCTTTCTTAGGCTTATGCTTGAATTTCTCGATAAGCTCATTATTGTGCGCAATCTCCGCCTGCTGACGCTCGTAGGCTTTGCGCTGTATCTGCAGATTTTTAAGCTTCTGCTGCCTGTACTGCGTGTAATTGCCGGCATATCTGTGCAATGCACCGTTTTCAAGCTCATATACACCAGTCGCAACCGCATCAAGAAATGCCCTGTCATGGGACACCATAACTACAGCCTTGGGATAGTTAATCAGATAATCCTCCAGCCACTCCACCGTTTTCATGTCCAAATGATTAGTCGGCTCATCCAAGAGCAAAAGATCAGGCTTCTTTAAAAGCAGCTTTATCAGAGAAATCTTCGTCTGTTCTCCTCCTGAAAAGCTCCTAAAAAGCCTCGTCTTGTCACTCTTTTCAAAGCCAAAGCCTGTAAAAAGCCGGTCGTACTCCATCTCGTAGTCAAACCTCTCTTTTGAAAAGGTATCTTTATCCGGACAGCTCTCAAGCAGTATCTGCTCTATTGTCAAATTCTGATTTGATTTATCCGCCTGTCTAAGCATATCAATTGTGATATTTCTGGACATAGTGATTCCGGTTTCCGGGTTTCCCGACGATTTCTTCTTTTTTACTCTTTGAGTTCTTTTTGCTGTACCATCTAAATCACTGCCTGCAGTGGCAGCTCCCGTGACCATATCATTGCTTCTGCCGTAGCTGCCCCTGCTGTCATCCCTGTCCGGTGTCAGCTCACCAGCAAGAAGCCGAAGCAGTGTGGTCTTTCCAGCGCCGTTTTTGCCGACTACAGCTTATTTTTTTCTTTTTCCTTTATATAAAAATCAATATGGGACAGAATCGTCTGTCCTCCTGCCGAAACTGTCCCATCCTTAATCTGGTATAACATATTTTACCTCTATTTTAAGTCCTTAAGACTCTCCAAAAGCTCGAGATCCGACTGCTGCACCTTGATATTGGAGGTCACAGGCTCCTGTCCCGGCTTTGTAACTGTGATTTCAATAACAGAGTCTGCCGGGATGCCGCTTCCGAATGCATACTGTAAAAAGGATACAAACTTTGGGTGGTTTGCTGTAAATGTATTTTTTGCTTTCATCATTTTCATTATGCTTGCTGGGTTCATGTATTTTCTCCGATCTTATCTATATGATATCTCTTTCGACGCACATATCTTTACGTTCGTTATATTATACCATGAGTCAATTCTATAATCTATCATTTTAGAATTATTTAATCAACAATCATCTGCTGATATACTGCATAGGTGCCACAATGTTTCCCAAATAAAAAATATGCTGTACCTCATATTTCAATATACTAAAAAACAGATGACCCACATAACATATATGTAAGCCATCTGCTCTGATGCTAAAACTAATTAAATTGTTTACTCCTTCACGCCTCCAAGTGTGACACCGGCAATAATATATTTTGATAAGAGAAGATATACAATAATAATAGGCACGATAGCTACTGTTATCATCATATAGATTTTTCCCATATCGAAATTCATATAGTCCGCTCCTCGAAGTGTGGCAATCAAAATTGGTACTGTCATCTTGTTCTTTGACTGGATGATCAGGGCCGGTGTGAAGTAGTTGTTCCATGAACCTACAAATGTGAAAATTGCCTGTACTGCAATTGCAGGTTTCATGATCGGCAATACTATACGGTTGAATGTCTTAAACTCATTCGAACCATCAATTCGTGCAGCTTCTACAAGTGATAGAGGAAGTGATGACTGTAGATAGCTGTACATGAAATAGAATACCGCCGGCGATGCTATTGATGGAATGATAAGTGGAGCCCACGAATCATACATTCCCATATTTGTTATTAAACGCAGGAAGCCCATCGCAGTAACCTGTGTCGGCATAACCAGTATCGCCATGATAAATGTAAATGCAGCTTTCTTTAATTTGAAATCGTAAGCATAAAGTCCATATGCTGTAAGCGATGAAAAATATGTACATAAAACTGCACATGAGCCCGATATAATAAGGCTGTTTACTATTCCCCTAAACATAGGGAAGGTTCCGTCATTAGCTACAGGATTTCAGATTATCCAGGAAATGCCCGCCCGGGATAAATGAGAAGCCCTTCTGCAGCTGTGCATGCGACCTTGTCGCATTGATTATAAGTATTACAAAGAAGAACAGGCATAAAAATGATAATAATATCAAAACTATATGCGCTATAACACTGCGGACATTAATTTTATGTTTTGGTTTCATTATTTAGCCGCCTCCTTTTTCTTTCTTCTAGCTTCTTTTGCAGCTCGCTTTGCTGCTGCCTTTGATCCGTCAGGATCGCTGTCATTTGTCATTCTGTATACGATGAAGCACAGAATTGCGCTGACTATAAACAGATATACTGACAATGTTCCGGCCATACCATAGTTCTTACTCTTTAAGTGGTTGTTCAGGAACATGATAAGTGTCATTGACGTTCTGTCCGGATTTCCCTGTCCGTTTGTCAGAATCTGAGGTACATCGAACATCTGGAGTCCACCGATGATTGATGTGATGAGTGTATATGCAAGTATTGGTCGTATACTCGGTAAAGTTATATAGAAGAATCTCTGCAATGCATTACATCCATCCAGATCTGCCGCCTCAAATACTTCTGTACTGATACCCATGACTGCTGCCATGAGCATAATAGTCGTATTACCGAACCACATAAGGAAATTCATGAAGCCGATGAGTGATCTGGTTCCAAATACACTTCCCATAAAGTCGATAGGCTTGCTGATCACTCCCATAGACTGCAGGATTGAGTTCACAGGACCACTGTTCGAGAACAGTGTAAAGAACAAAAGTGCAAATGCAGATGCCATGATCAGGTTTGGCAGATAAATTACTACCTTAAAAAACTGTAATTTGTGAATTTTTAATCTGGCATCAGTGAACCAGTTTGCTAAAACAAGTGCAACCACAATCTGTGGGATAAATCCGATACCCCAGAGGATAAGAGTATTCTTACCATATGTGATCATATCCGATTTAAGAAGCTCGGCATAGTTAGCCCATCCCACAAAATTCGGTCCTATTTGTTTGATTCCGGATCTATAGTATTCAAAAAAACTAAACCTTACCGTATCTACTAACGGAATCAGAGAAATCGGCTCCATCCGTTATAGTATATGTACCCTGTGACTGTGAATGAGGATTTCCGTAATGGGAGGGTTCCGTAAGCCTTTGTTTGTCTCCTGACCCATTACTTCCATGCAGTCAATTTCGCCACATCTTGGCCACTGACCATATACATTCTCATCATTTGCCATAAGCCAGAATGCAGGAAGGTACCCCTGTCCCTTTGGAACCTTTGCACGGCATTCAAATCGTCCATATATGAAGGTCTGCTTATTCTGTGTTGAAACTCTTCCTGACGTATAGGAAACTGCTTCTTTTGTTGAGCCGTTATCACCATCAGTAACTTTTTTGACCGGATTTATTATTAATTTCCCATCTTTTACCTGAATGTTTTCAGCCGAGTCTACATACTCCTGCAGCTCATTATTTACCCATCCTTTTTCATGTGTCTCCACATTCCAGTCAGCACGGTTTAATGAATCACCATTAAACTCATCGCTCCACACTTTTTTGTAGCCATCATAGCTTAGTTCGCCTGTCTGCTGCGCCGCATCCAACGCTCCCTCTGCAAACGTCTGTGACGGCATGGCTGATAATACTCTTTTATTCATAAAGTACCCCTTTCATTTATAGTTATTTGCTATCTCGCATCATGTTACTGTCCACACCTTTCAGCGTAACACGTAACCACAGCATTACTATAACGATTAAGTATCCTTAAAATATACAAAAAACAGCACAAAAACATCAAATTCATGACATTTTAATTTTCCTGTAATTTCCGCAATTCCCTCGGTGTCATGCCAAACTGCGCCTTAAACATCCGGCTGAACACCTTATAATTCGTAAATCCATTGTGCTCCAGTATGTCCGTGATGGAATCCTCAGTTGCCAGAAGCTCCTCATGTATGTGATTGATTCTTACCTGATTGACATACTCGAGAAATGTAACTCCCATGCATTTTTTGAACATACGGCAGAAATAATCCTGATTGAGTGAGGCTATGTCTGCAGCCTCCTTTAATGCTATTGGCTCCTGATAGTTTTTCGCCACATATCTAAGGACATCCTTAAGGCGCGCTATCTGTCTGGATTCTTTTCCCGCATTCATCTCTTTGTACGAATAATTTGTAAACAAAATATATAGGAATTCGTTCACTTTTGCCATAAGCCGAAGCTCATAGCCCTTGCCCTTTTTCCGGTATATATGCGCTATCGACTTAAGAAGAGACTTCATCTGCTCATATTTTCTGCTGCCATGCTCGGTCTCATAGCACTCTCTAAACCTTATATGTCCGTAATCGTCTATGTAGCTGTCCAGATATGCATACGGTATCTGTACCAGAAGCACCCTGACTCTTTCATAGCTTTGCGTGCCATGTATCTTATTTGAGTTTATGAACAAAAAATTCATTTTCTTGCAATGTATATTCATTTTCACCGCAGACAACCTGCAGTGAGCCGGAAACTACATAGATTATCTCTATATGGTCATGCCAGTGCCTCGGTGAAAACTGCCTGAAGTCCTCGTATCTGTCGCAGTAGATTGGAAGATGTGGTATTGATCTGACGTTTTCGTGTGTGTATTGCTGCATAATTTTCTCCCTGACTTACTAAATCAAACTTCGTATTTAATGCTATGATACCTTTTGACCCTTTAATCATGCTATATTAGCCTGAGGATATCCAAATTATTCCGAAGGAAACAATATTCATAGTTTGAAATTCTACCTTCAAAATATACTCCTCTCACGCAAAAAGTCAATATCGACCTAAAATAATGTCAGTATCACAATTGTATATATCGCTTTTATAATTTACAATCATCTTGTACGAAAAGAACAAGCTCCCTACATATTAATGTATGGGAAGCTCTTTAAATAATAAAAATATAAGAAAGGTAATCTGCTATGAACAAATGGTCACGATTCAAATTCACTCCTAATCTTCCACTTGGGGCAAATGGTGAAAGAGTTACAGGAAGCAAGGCTCACATAGAGCTTTCAAAGGAAGCTGCCAAGGAAGGCATGGTACTTCTCAAAAACGAAAACAACGTACTCCCTCTTGCAGCGGGTTCTAAGGTAGCCCTGTTTGGAAAGGGTACTTTCGACTATGTAAAGGGCGGTGGCGGAAGCGGTGATGTAACCGTTGCATATATCCGCAATCTCTACGAAGGACTTAAGCTTCAAAAAGAGAAAATAAGCATATTTGAGGAGCTGTGCGATTACTACCGCAACGACATTAAAAAGCAGTATGCAGCCGGTGCTGTACCCGGCATGACTATAGAGCCGGATGTACCGGCTGAGCTTTTAAGCAAGGCTCAGGCATATACCGACACTGCTATCATCTCAATCTGCCGCTACTCCGGAGAAGGCTGGGACAGAAAGAGTGTTATTGACCCAAACAACAAGGCTCTCTGGGACTACGAACGCGAGATGACCGAAAAGTCGGCAGAGCTTTTTAAGGATGGTGATTTCTGTCTCTCCGTAAAAGAAAAGGAGATGATTGACACTGTAAAAGCCAGTTTCAAAAATGTAATCGTGATTTTAAATGTCGGCGGAATGGTTGATACATCTTGGTTTGCTTATGATGATCAGATTCAATCAGCACTGCTTGCCTTACAGGGTGGTATTGAAGGCGGGCTCGCTGCCGCTGAGCTTCTCGTAGGAGATGGCAATCCTTCCGGAAAAACTGTCGATACATTTGCCAAATCACTCGACGACTATCCGTCTACTTACAATTTCCACGAGTCAAGAGACTATGTGGACTATACCGATGATATATATGTCGGATACCGCTATTTCGAGACAATTCCGGGAGCTGCCGAGAAGGTTGTATACCCATTTGGCTATGGCCTCTCATACACCTCATTTGATGTGGAGACTGTTTCTGCCGGCGTTGTGAATTCCAACTGTACGTCTGAGACCAATAAGCTCTACGCAAAAGTTCGTGTGACAAATACAGGTAAATTCTCCGGAAAAGAGGTTGTTCAGGTATACATTGCTAAACCACAAGGAAAGCTTGGCAAGCCTGCAAAGGAGCTTGTCGCCTTTGAAAAGACAAGAGAACTGCAGCCGGGTGAATCACAGCTTATGATCCTTACATGGGAAATAAACGATATGGCATCATATGATGACCTTGGAAAGGTTAAAAAGTCTGCATATGTACTTGAAGCCGGTTCATATGATATATACGTTGGAACGAGCGTCCGTGACGTGACAAAAGCGGATTACTCATATATATTAAATCATGATGTAATTACCGAGCAGCTTTCAGCAAAGCTGGTTCCTACAAGTCTGCCAAAGAGAATGCTCGCTGACGGAAGCTATGAAGCTCTGCCTCAAAGTGAGCCTGTGGACACCGACTACTCAGCTATTGGCAACATTGACCCTTCCCTGACAGAGGGTGTTGCTCCATGTCAGAGAGCCATCCCATACTTCCGCTTTGCCGATGGCATGGCTAAAAACGGCAGTCACGACATCATGGATGTTGTGGAAGGACGTATCACGCTTGATGAATTTGTATCAGAGCTTTCCATCGATGAACTCATTCATCTGCTCGGCGGACAGCCAAATACAGGTGTTGCAAATACCTTCGGTATCGGAAATATGCCTGAATATGGTATTCCTTCTGTCATGACAGCAGATGGTCCTGCAGGAGTGCGCATAGCGCCTGAAGTCGGTATATGCACCACTGCGTTTCCATGCTCCACACTGCTTGCATGCACATGGAACCCGGATGTTTTAGAGGCTGTAGGACGCGCCGGCGGTGAAGAATTAAAGGAAAACAACCTTGCACTGTGGCTCACCCCTGCCATCTGTATTCACAGAAGTCCTCTCTGCGGACGTAACTTCGAGTACTACTCAGAGGATCCATTCGTAACAGGAAAGCTCGCAGGTGCCATGGTACGCGGAATCCAGTCAAACAATGTCGGTGCCACACTCAAGCACTTTGCCTTGAACAACAAGGAAACCAACCGCAAAAACAGCGATTCACGCGTTTCAGAAAGAGCTGCCAGAGAAATTTATCTGAAGGCATTTGAGATGATTGTAAAAAATGATAATCCATGGGCTATTATGTCCTCTTACAATATGATAAACGGCTACAGAGCCTCTGAAAGCGAGGACCTTTTGACAGGAATACTGCGTGATGAGTGGGGCTATGAAGGAATGGTCACAACCGACTGGTGGACCTGTGGCGAGCATTACAAGGAGACAAAAGCCGGAAATGATCTTAAGATGGGAAATGGATATCCTGATCGTGTAAAGAAGGCTTATGATAAGGGTGCCATCTCTCGTAGTGAGATGGAGACCTCTGTAAAGCGTATATTAAGATTAATATTAAAGCTTGATTAAATTTTACTCTGCTTTATGTAAACCACCCGGTTCATAATACCATATACTTATTATACAAAAACAAAAACGGACATGCAAAACTGCCATGTCCGTTTTTGGATTATATACAATTTAAACTATTACTTTCCATAAATATTGTACTCAGGCACATCCACGCCATCTGTTCCGGCATAGTATGACATCTCCACCTCGTTGAGTCCTTTTTTCTTGTCAAGGATCACATTGTACTGGGATGAATATATAACATCTCCATTTTTATTAAATCTGTATTCAATATTCACTCCCTCTTTGCCTTTTAATGCCTTTCTTGGAATCTTTGCAAGGAAGATACGCTCACTGTCGGAAATCTTCTTCACCTCGACTGCATCCACCCATTTGAAAAATACCGGTGCAGCCACTCTTGTATCATCCATGCTATAACTGTCGTAATCATAGTTGGCTGTGTCATCATCTTCTGTATCCTTTAACACATGATAGCCCATCTGTATGCTGTCCACGCCATCAAGACCGGTATCATTGTTGTTATAGCTACCCGAATCGTAAGGCGAATATACATATAAAAGGATAAGCTGTGAGCTCTTTACCTCATCTATGCTATCCCTGAATAAATGTGCAGCCTTTATATGAGATACATTGAGCTGTCTTAAGCTGTCATTTGTCTCACCTGTCAGCTGTCTTGCATACATGGTGACCATACCCTTATTTTCCATAAAGTCCGCATCTGCCGCAAGCGCCGGGGATGCATCCGTGGAAAGTGACATCAGATATTTGTAGTCTGTATCCTCCATACATACTGTATTGTACCTTGCAACCAGATAATCAGGCCTTGCAAATGCAAGCACAAGATAACATACCCCGATTACTATTATTCCGTACCGAAATAGCGAAAAAGCAGGCTTACATATAGATAAAATCACTCCGAGCATAAACAGCGCTATCACTCCAAGTGCCCATAACACACAAAGTCTGGTGGCTGTCAGCCCGTACTCTGACACATACAGTCCCATACGATATGCGCTTGATGCAATCATGATATATGTGCACAGTGTTATTAAAATTAAAAATGCATTTAATATATTATTTTTTCTAAACAATCCACTTCCGAGCAATACGATAATCACATTAAGTATACACACGAAAAGCAGCTGGAAAAAGCCTTCTCTCGCGTACCTGGCGTAGGTATAGCCACTTGGAAGCTGCATAAGTCCCCCGAACAGATACACAATCTGTATAAAACAGAAAAATACATATACCACTGATATAGTTGCAGCTACAGTGATACCGATTGCAGCCGGAAATGCCGGAGTCTCAACCGGTGTATCCGATATACGCTTCTTGCTCAGATACTTTATACCACAGTACGATGAGAAAAGCGCAAATACAAAAAGAAATACAACCTTGCTCACTGTAAAGAAATTGATATCAGCAAATATTTTCTTTATTACTGAGGCAAAAACCGCATCCGCAGAGCACAGCAGCACCACTATCAGCACAACCAGAGGAAAGGCAATTGCTATTCCGATAAACACATAAAGCATTCTGTGTTTTTTCACATGCCGCTCTCCGGCAGTTGCATTTGCACTGTCACCGACCATACTGTCACTGCCCATATTGTCACTATCCATGCGCTCATTTCTCATATAGTCGGCAATATCCATAAACGGCTCAGCTATACACCCAATCGCTCCAAACACTGCCTGAAATGCCGCAACGATATACTTTATAAGCCCCCACTGTCTGTCATTGCAGAAATTGTGAAGCAGCATAAAAACAAGAAACACAAGTATCCAGCAAAAATTAAATCCTTGTATAATTTTATTACCGGTCAAGCCTGATGATAGGCCTGTGAGTATCATCATCACACTGTACCATATAGTGAGTGGCTTTGCCTCTATATGAAGTATCTGCATACAATACAGGCTGTATACTCCTGTGACGATTGCAAACAACGTAACCAGTATTCCACCTGTATTCTCGTACAGGAAAATGGTGTACAGCAGCGCATATATTATCGTAGGTATACATAGCCTGCCAAAGAAATCCGCGTTTCTCCTGCTTTTCTCACGCCGTCTTTGCTCCGCTTCCTGCTGCATATTCTGCAGTTCGATACCTGACATTCCCATATGTGGCTGTGAAGTCTGTGGCGTGTTCTGTGAAAACTGTTGTGGATTCATGCCCCCGATATTATTATTGTCCATAGCTACCTCCTTACTATCTATGTAGTTATTTTCTCATATTATTCACTTACCGGCAAGCTAATTGTACTACACAGTTTTTGGTTTTGCAATATTTTTTTATCGTGTTACGATAAATCTATTTTAATTGCTACAATTAAGCTGCTACAATTGAGGTGCTAAAATTAAGGGCTACAATTAAGGACTACAATTGATGTGCTAAAAATGAGATTTTTCGACGACATTTAGAATTACTAGAAAAAAACAAAAAATCGCAGATACCATATTATGATATCTGCGACTATACTTATCTTATTTTCTCCTAAAGACACTCCAATGGATATTGACTTAATGCAGTCATAGAGTTTTATTTTAAACTACTGCTGCACATTAAACGCTTTAATTCCCGGATAAACTGCGCTCTTTCCCAGTTCCTCTTCAATTCTTAAAAGCTGGTTATACTTTGCAACACGCTCTGAGCGCGAAGGTGCACCTGTCTTTATCTGGCATGTGTTGAGTGCCACCGCAAGGTCTGCAATTGTTGTGTCGGCAGTCTCACCTGAGCGGTGTGAACTGATTGCTGTATAGCCTGCCTTGTGTGCCATCTTGATAGCCTCAAGAGTCTCTGATACTGAACCGATCTGGTTTAATTTAATCAGGATTGCATTTCCTGCTCCAAGGCTTATTCCCTTTGCAAGTCTCTCAGTGTTTGTTACGAACAGGTCATCTCCCACAAGCTGTACCCTATCGCCCAAACGCGCAGTAAGCTTCTGCCAGCCTTCCCAGTCCTCCTCATCAAGACCATCCTCGATTGATATAATAGGATATCTGTCACAAAGCTTTGCCCAGTGCTCTATAAGCTCCTCTGAGGTATACTCTGTGCCGGCCTTTGGCAGCTTGTAAAAGCCCTTGCCCTTTTCACTCTTCCACTCTGATGATGCGGCATCCATGGCAATCTTGAAATCCTTGCCCGGCTCATAGCCTGCCTTCTTTACAGCTTCAGAATTGTCTCGATAGCCTCCTCGTCAGATTTGAGTGCCGGTGCAAATCCACCCTCGTCACCGACTGACGTGGCAAGACCGCGCTCCTTTAATATGGCTGCAAGTGCATGAAATACCTCCGCACACCATCTGAGACATTCCTTGAAGGAAGGCGCACCTACCGGCATAATCATAAACTCCTGCACGTCAAGTCCTGATGAGAGTGCATGACATCCACCGTTTACAATGTTCATCATAGGTACAGGAAGTCTGTTTCCCGAGATACCACCTAAAAATCTATAGAGAGGAATATCAAGTGATACAGCTGCCGCCCTCGCACACGCAATTGATACAGCAAGAATAGCATTGGCTCCAAGCTTAGACTTGTCCTTTGTGCCATCTGCCTCTATCATAGCCGCATCTATTGCATAGATATCACTTGCGTCCATACCTGTCAATGTGTCGTTGATTACAGTATTTATATTTTCTACTGCCCCGGTAACACCCTTGCCCAGATATCTGCTCTTGTCTCCGTCACGAAGCTCAAGTGCCTCGAACTCTCCTGTTGAAGCTCCTGATGGTGCTGTGCCTCTTGCAACAGTTCCGTCAACCAGATAAACCTCTGCCTCAACCGTAGGATTTCCTCTGGAATCAAGTATTTCTCTGCCCACTACCTTTTCGATTTCTAAATAATTCATTATGAACCTCCTTATGTTTTTCTGATTCAATTTTATCCTACAATGCAGTTTCTCTATATCATGATTGTAGGATTGAATGCAAGCATGCATCGATGATACCTTTTGACCCTTTAATCATAAAAATACATATGTGAAAGCCTGCCGCATATGCATATATTTATAAATAAAGAAAAATGCTACACAGTTAGTTTAATCTAACTAATGTAGCATTTCAATAGTTCATAATGATAATATTTCCCAATTATAGAAATATTATGTTCTAACATATCATTTTAAATCTATACATTCTCAATCATTGCTTATATATATTACCTCTTTAACAGCAACTATCTCTCTGCCTCAATCTCACGCGCAACATACACGCCGCTTGCCGACGCATGTGAAAGTGAATGTGTCACACCGCTTCCGTCTCCGATGATGTAAAGTCCCTTATATTTGCTCTCAAGCTTATCGTTAAGCTCTACCTCCATGTTGTAGAACTTGACCTCTACGCCGTAAAGCAAGGTATCGTCATTTGCAGTTCCCGGTGCTATCTTGTCGAGCGCGTAAATCATCTCAATGATTCCGTCCAGGATTCTCTTTGGAAGCACTAGGCTTAAGTCTCCCGGTGTAGCTGAAAGTGTAGGCGTAACGAGTCCTTCCTCAATACGCTTCTCATTGCTTCGACGCCCTCTCACAAGATCACCAAAGCGCTGTACAATTACACCGCCACCAAGCATATTTGAAAGGCGCGCGATGCTCTCACCATATCCGTTGCTATCCTTGAATGGCTCTGAAAAATGCTTCGCAACAAGAAGAGCAAAGTTCGTATTTTCAGTCTGCTTGTCTGCTCCCTCGTAGCTGTGTCCGTTTACTGTTACGATGCCGTTTGTATTTTCATTTACCACGATGCCATGCGGATTCATGCAGAAGGTACGCACATTATCCTCAAAAAGCTGTGTTCTGTATACAATCTTGCTCTCATACAGCTCATCTGTCAGATGTGAGAAAATCAGGGCCGGAAGCTCAACACGCACACCGATATCCACACGGTTTGACTTGGTTGGGATATCAAGGTCATTGCAGACCTTCTCCATCCACTTGCTTCCGCTTCTTCCAACTGAGATGATACAGTATCTGCTCTCATATGTGCTATCCGCTGTTTTTACTGCATATCCGGATACATTGTCTGTGTGAGCCTCTTGTAAACTGCAAGCATCAGCACCTGCCTTATTCTCATCATACAGTACCTCTACCGACTCAACAGGTGTATCGAAATAAAAATCCACCTTGTCCTTCAGATGTGCATACATATTTTCCAGAACAACATAGTTTATGTCAGTTCCGAGATGTCTGACCGATGCATCCAAAAGCTTGAGCTTATTCTGCATGCAGACCTTTTTGTAGCTTTGTGCCGGCTGTAGAATAAAGCTTTGTGCCCTCACCGCCGTACTTCATATTAATCTCGTCAACATATTCCATCAGATCAATGGCCGGCTGCTTGCCGATATGCTCGTACAAGGTACCGCCAAAATCATTTGTGATATTATATTTTCCGTCTGAAAAAGCACCTGCTCCGCCAAAACCGCTCATAATAGAACAGCTCTTGCAGGAAATACAGCTCTTTATTTTCTTTCCGTCGATAGGACATTTTCTCTTAGCAAGCTCATGTCCTGCCTCAAAAACCGCTATTTTGCAGTCAGGATTCTTCCCGATAAGCTCATATGCTCCGAAGATACCTCCCGGTCCCGCTCCAATGATTATCACATCATAATTATTCATCTGTCAATTGCCTCCCATAATACGTTGCTGTTTGTACGCCCAAGGTGGCGCACGCCAATCACTTATGATACTATATTTTCTCCATTATCGCAAGAGCAATCTCTATATTCCAGCAAATCTCCCGGCTGACAGTCAAGTGCTTCACATAGCTTTGCAAGCGTGGATACCTTGATTGCCTTTGCCTTGCCGTTTTTTAAAATTGATATATTTGCCATGGTGATTCCCACACGCTGCGACAGCTCCGTAACACTCATCTTTCTCTTTGCAAGCATTACGTCTATGTTAAAAATAATCTCGCCTTCCATGTATCTCTCCCGCTCAAATAAAACTGTAGCGCACACGCTATATTGTCAAATCACTCTGCTCCTGCAGATCTGCGGCCTTTACCACAAGATGTGACAAAACCGCCGCCACGACCGATGCCACAACACAGGCAAACACTATGAACACAAGAGCCAGTATCACCCCCGGATGATTCACATATATCCTCCACATGCAGACATTCACAACAAAAAAATAACAATGCATCAAACAGAATTATTTTCGATGCCAGCTTTATATGTCTCGCATTCTCTAAGGAAAACGACCTGTCTTTTCCGATATTTACAGCTACTCTCCAGCCCAGATACAATATAACATAGCACGGAATTGCACTGATGATAAACAGAACAAGCCATGGTATATACATATCAGAAATCTGCGGATCAGGCGCAATAAGCACATGCCCTATCCATGGTATGGCAACCGCACAGACCACTAATCCGCAAAGTGCTACCGCTATTATTACTATCTTTAACCATTTTTCAAGTTCTTTTTGTCTCATTTATTCACCTTGCTTCTCATTGAGAAGTCCATACTCTGCAAGAAGCTTTTTTTTGATACTCCTTATCCTTTGAAGCTTTCTGCAATTCATCATATTTGCCTTCGGACAATAAAATCTGATTTAGCTGGTTAATCAATTCTATTCCTTGTTCTAATCCTTGTTCTAATCCTTGTTCTAATCCTTGTTCTAAGCCTTGTTCTAAGCCTTGCTTTATTCCTTGTTCTAAGCCTTCCTCGATAGCATCAGCTCTTTCAAGCTCAAGCTGCCTGTCAAATTCGTAATTTAACTGCATACTCTTCGTCACCTCACTTCTGTAAGTCTTTAGAAACTCCTTCAGAATATCATTGTCAATACAATAGTCTATAGCCTTCTCAATATCTATAGCAAGATCATCAAATGCCCCGTCTGCATGATACTCTCTGACCTTATTTACAAATGTCATATAATCATTCAGCCAGCCACATGACTCCATAATAGCCTTGTTCTTTCCGTCGTTTATATTGTACACCTTACATTTAAGCTCAAGATTCGGCTCATCGGTCGGCTTCTCAAACGCATCGGACAGCTTAAGCTCCTGAACCTCCGGCTGTTCCTCCTCACCATTGTAAAATACCACAAAATGTGGTGTCGGTATCTTTACCAGTCTTCTGCCATAGATGTTCTTGCCTACTTTTTTGTTCCTTTTTTCTTGTCGCTGAGCATATCTGACAATATCACACTGAAATAAATAAGACTTCTCACCGGCATATTCGGACAAACTGTGGACTGATGCTCATATATGCTCAATCTCGCATCCACGATAAACGATGCATCATTTCTGACCGAAAGTGAAATGCCGCCATCGTGAATCACTATCTCAACATCCTCCGGATTGTCATAGCTAGACCCATTCATTGCGTTATACAGCTGTAAGGCTCTTTCCTTATCCTGCATCAGCATACTGAAAACATCACTTTTGTACTCTCTGTTACCACTCATATAAAATCCTCCTTCATTTGAAAACACTAAAGCAGGAAATATCTGTGTGGTAAAAGCCCTCTTATCCTGCTTTAAATAAAATAATGAAATATTTAAAAGCAAGAATTTCAGGGAATATGAAAAATATTAAGGTATTGAAGACCCTGCACGCCCTTATCGCCGGACGACATCTTATTATGCCTCACATATTTACAGAGCATATAGTCATATCTGTAATAAATGTGCCAACGACCGCACAGGTTGCTATAGAAAAACTGCTTGACTATATTTAACATAT
>ENA-OQJY01000034-OQJY01000034.1-human-gut-metagenome-genome-assembly--contig:-NODE-34-length-22501-cov-3.826361_pt1 | contig 22501 bp, 22 predicted proteins | sample MGYA00242643_ERZ504788 | MGnify/ENA primary metagenome ERZ504788 (study PRJEB26092, sample SAMD00036361) | human gut metagenome | host: Homo sapiens | study: EMG produced TPA metagenomics assembly of...
AAAAATTAAATACATAGTTATATACAGACAAAATTGATATAGACGATGGATTTTACATAAATTTTACATAAAACCATCGTCTGTTTTACATTAGTAATGTATAATCGAAAGTAAAAAGCAGGTAAAAATTTTACATAAGATTTTTGAAATGGAGAAAGCTATGGCACTTATTTATATTGTAGAGGACGACGAGAGCATACGTGAAATAGAGACTATTGCTTTAAAAAACAGTAATTACATCGTCAGTGCATTTGAAAACGCAAAGGAATTTTACAAGAAGCTGGATGAGCTCGTACCGGATCTCATACTGCTTGATGTGATGCTTCCGGATGAGAGTGGCTACGATATCGTGAGAAAGCTCAGAAAACGTCCGGCCACACAGGATATTCCTATTATAATGGTCACAGCCAAGACCACAGAGATGGATATGATAAAAGGGCTTGACGGAGGCGCAGATGATTACATCAAAAAGCCTTTCTCAATCATGGAGCTTATCACAAGAGTAAAGGCACTGCTCAGGAGAACAGCGAAGGAGGAGCCGAAGCTTTTAAAGCTGGATGACCTGGTGATCGACCATGAGCGCCATGTGGTTACAGTGAACAATGAGCCGGTTGACCTTACATATAAGGAGTACGAGCTTTTAAGGCTTCTGATGGGCAGTCAGGGCATAGTCATGACCAGGGAGGTCATCATGAGAAGCGTCTGGGATACTGACTTTGAGGGCGAGACACGTACAGTGGACATGCACATAAAGACACTCCGCCACAAGCTGGGTGACTATGGCAGCAGGATAAAGACAGTCAGAAATGTGGGCTATGTTATAGAATAATAGCTGTTATAATGATTTCTAATATACATAAGCGGAGCGTACAGCATGAAAAAGAAGATTAATTACTATCTGGTAGCAACAGCACTTTTTGTAGCAATTGCCACTATGGTTTCCATGACAGTAATCAACTATTACTTCTTTCAGAAGCAGGTAAAGGAAGACCTGCAGGTCATGGCAGAGACAATAGAAAGCACCGGAATACTAAAACAGGATATAAATGAAATCCCGCAGATTGACGTGGAGGGTATTCGTGTCACCTGGGTTGACAAGGACGGCACAGTGCTGTATGACAATCAAAATGATGTGAAAAAACTTGAAAATCATGGCGATAGACCGGAAGTTGAATCAGCATTTGATAAAGGTACGGGAGACAGCGTGAGAACATCAGCTACCATGAACAGCAATACCTTCTATCATGCCATAAAGCTCAATGATGGAACGGTACTGCGTGTCTCCATTGCAGCGAGAAGTATCTGGAACATGTTTGCAAGCAGTATACCTGCCATGCTTATAGTGACGGTTATCATAGTAGGAATATGTGTGGTTCTCGCCAAGAGCCTGACCAGAAAGCTCATGAAGCCAATCGAGACACTCGCAGGCAACCTGGAGCAGGCCTCTGTCATCCAGAAAAAGACAGAATACAAGGAGCTCGTGCCGTTCATGAATGCGATAAGGATACAGCATGAGGGCGTACTTGCCGCGGCAAAGAGCAGACAGGACTTCACAGCCAATGTGTCACACGAGCTAAAGACTCCGCTTACAGCCATCTCCGGCTATGCAGAGCTCATAGAAAACGGCATGGTCGAAAAGGAGCAGCAGATTCATTTTGCAACTGAAATCAGAAGAAATGCACAGCGCCTGCTTTCCTTAATCAATGATATCATAAAGCTCTCGGAGCTAGATTCCAGCGAGGCGCAGCAGGGCTTTGAGCAGCTTGATCTGTACGGTCTGGTCAAGGACTGCATGGAAAATCTACAGGTGAATGCCGAGCAGAGAAAAGTAGCACTCAATTTTGACGGCACTGACTGTATGGTACGAGGCAACAGGCAGCTTCTCACTGAGCTCGTTGAGAATCTCTGCCAGAATGCTATCCGCTACAACAATGAGGGTGGCACCGTAAATGTGACGGTACACAAGCTCGGTGGCAAGACAGTTCTCACGGTCGAGGACAACGGCATAGGCATCCCAAAGGATCAGCAGGAGCGCGTCTTTGAGCGCTTCTACAGAGTGGACAAGAGCCGCTCGAAGGAGACCGGCGGCACAGGCCTAGGGCTTGCGATAGTAAAGCATATAGTGCAGCTGCATGATGCAGGGCTTACGCTCGACAGCGAGGTGGGACGTGGCACAACAATAAAGGTGGAGTTTTAGCTCCGCCTTTTTGCGTCTCCTGCGCCATACCAAGCACACAAGCTCTTGCAAAATCGTGGCGCAGTGTTTATAATAATTTGTTAGCAGCGAAAACAAGGCAAAACCAGGAGGAACAGCCATGTATCAGGAAATATCAAAAATTACTTATGTACGGAGATTTATCTCAGGATGAGATACTTTATAAATTGGGACAGCTCTTTGAGCAGTTTGAGGTGGGCGAGTACAACAAGACAGAGCTTGTGCGCGACATCAATACACAGGTCAAGAGAATCCTAAAGGTAGCGACAGACTATGGTTTTGATGACAATCTGTGGCACAACTATCTCACTTTCTTCCTTATGATGAGCGAGAATCCGTTTTCCATCACCTGTGAGAAGGTCGGAGCAAGCGATGGCAGCGTAAATGGGCTTGTGGCAAACGATTTCAGGATTTTTAAGAAGCTTTTTGATTATGATTTCAAGCCAATCGAGTCAGCACTCGGAATCGACTGCTTCACACAGATTAGCAATTATAAGGCCATTGTGAAAAAGGACCTTATGTACAATCACAATGTCAGCGAGAAAGTAAGGGCGCTGAGCAAGAAGCTTGAGGCAGCTAAGGATGAGCAGGAGTTCTTTGATGTGGTAACAGGCTTTTACAAGGCATACGGAGTCGGCATGTTTGGTCTAAACAAGGCATTCAGGATTGAGGAGCATCTGGACGGTGGCTTCTCCTTCATGCCAATCAACAATATGGATGCGGTCATGCTCGATGACCTGATCGGCTATGAAATCCAGAAGAAAAAGCTCACAGACAATACAGAAGCGTTTGTACAGGGAAAAAAGGCCAACAATGTGTTGCTTTTCGGAGACAGCGGAACCGGAAAATCAACAAGCATCAAGGCCATTGTCAATCAGTATTATGATGACGGACTGCGCATGATTGAGATATACAAGCATCAGTTTAAATATCTGTCAAAGATTATCGCAGCAATCAAAAACAGAAACTACAGATTTATCATATATATGGATGACCTCTCATTCGAGGAGCATGAGATTGAGTACAAGTTCCTAAAGGCAGTTATCGAGGGTGGCGTGGAGACAAAGCCTGACAACATACTGATTTATGCAACCTCTAACCGCCGTCACCTGATCAAGGAGACATGGAATGACCGTAATGACCAGGACAACAGCAATGACAAGCACCACTCAGATACAGTTGAGGAGAAGCTGTCACTTGTAAACCGTTTTGGTGTGACAATCAGCTACTCAAAGCCATCGCAGAAGGAGTTCTTCAACATCGTAACAGAGCTTGCGAGAAAGAGCGGCTGCACGCTTTCAGACGAGGAGCTGTGCAGGGAGGCAAACAAGTGGGAGCTCAGCCACGGTGGCATTTCGGGACGTACTGCAACACAGTTTGTCAACTACATTATGGCTAACAATTAAGCAGCAGGCATAAGCATGAAAGGATAGTATATGCTCTACCAGATAAGTAATGGCGCTGTCGCATTTGGCGACGACGTCATTTTGCATAGTATAGATTTTGAAATCAGAAACACAGAAAAGATAGCGATAGTCGGCAGAAACGGCTGTGGCAAGACAACACTTTTTAAAGCTCATTTCAGGCGAGGTTGAGATGGAAAAAGCTCGACAGCGATGAGAGCGCCTTTATTGCAAAGGCAGGAAACCCGGAGATAGGGTATCTGAAGCAGATTGCGTTTGATGATCCTGATGTGACACTCGAGCAGGAGGTGCGCAAATGCTTCGTGAAAATGGACGAGCGAAAGGCAGAGCTTGCGCGCGCGGCTGCAGAGCTCGAGCATGATTATTCCGATGAAAAGGTAGCCAGATATACCGCGATGGAGGAAGCCTTCAAGGATGATGGCGGCTACTATTATGAGAAGGAATATGAGGTCATGATCCGCAAGTTCGGCTTCTCAGATGATGAGCGTAAAAAGCCAATCCGTGACTTTTCCGGAGGTCAGCAGACCAAGATAGCATTCATAAAGCTGCTTTTGTCAAAGCCTGACATACTGCTTTTGGACGAGCCGACCAACCACCTCGATGTCACGACGATTGAGTGGCTTGAGGGCTATCTGAAGTCGTACCCGAAGGCAGTGGTTGTCGTATCCCATGACCGTATGTTTCTCGACAATGTGGTCGATGTGGTCTACGAGATAGAGTACGGCACAGCAAGGCGCTATCCGGGCAATTATACCAATTTTATCGCCCGCAAAAAGGAAAACTACGACAAGCAGATGAAGGATCACATCGCCCAGCAGAAGGAGATAGAGCGTTTGCAACGTATGGTTACGCGCTTCAAGGGCAAGCCGACCAAGACCGCTATGGCGCAGTCAAAGCAGAAGGCTATCGACCGCATGGTGATTATCGAGGCACCGGACAAGTACGACAACAAGACCTTCCATGCCAATTTCCAGCCCGAAAAGGAGACCGGAAACGATGTGCTTTATACATCAGAGCTTGCAATCGGCTATGACTATCCGCTCTCCGTAGTGTCGCTTGATTTGAAAAGGGGCGAAAAGCTTGGCATACTCGGCGGAAATGGACTTGGAAAATCGACATTTTTAAAGACTATCGTGGGTAAGATCCCTGCACTTTCAGGCGAGTACCGCTTCGGAACCAACGTGCAGATAGGATATTTCGACCAGCAGATGGCCATGTATACAAGCAACAAGACTGTGCTCGATGATTTCTGGGATGAGTATCCGAATCTCACGGAAACCGAGGCCAGAAATGCACTCGGAGCCTTCCTTTTTTCAGGGGAGGACGTGTTCAAGAACGTAAATATGCTCTCCGGAGGAGAAAAGGTCAGACTGGCGCTTTGTAAGATTTTAAAGACCAGACCGAACGTGCTCGTGCTCGATGAGCCAACTAACCATATGGATATCGTAGGCAAGGAAACGCTGGAGAGCATGCTTAAGGACTACAAGGGCACACTGATTTTTGTATCACACGACAGATATTTTGTGAAAAAGGTAGCCACACAGCTGCTTGTGTTCGAGGATGGTACGACCAATCTCTATCAGTTTGGCTATGAGCAGTATCAGGAAAAGCTCGACAGGGAGGCTTCGGAGAGCAAAAATGTATACAGAGGCAATGCGATATTTGGCGGCGCGATAAGCCAGAACGGCGGCAGTCAGACAGGCAGTGATGCAAACCGGAGCACGTCACAAACCGCTGCAGCAGGTAATGTGGGCGAAAGCACCAATGCAAATAACGCGACAGGCGGCATGGCTGTCTCATCAACCGGCAAGGCATATTACAACCCGGGCAAGGAGCGCTCAAAGATACAAAAAAAGGTCAAAAAGGCCGAGGAGGACCTGGCGGTCAAGGAGGCAAAGCTCGATGAGCTCAAGGCCGAGCTTATGAAGCCGGAGTATCAGTCAAGCTACTCAAAGCTCACGGAAATCCAGAACGAAATAGATGCTCTCGAGGAAGAAATCCTTATAGATATGGAGGCGTGGGAGGAGCTTTCCTCTCAGCTTGAGGAGCTTGAGTAGTGTATAAAAAATCATCTGACTTGATGTTTTTTATCTTAATGAAATCCCTAATTATAGCGAAATCAAGTAATTTCGCGTTGGATCATAAATAAAATCTTGATTTTTTATATAAAATGCATAAAAATGATTGATGAAAAAGAAATTTATGGTATAATATTTACATGATACAGACAACGTATCAAATAAACGATAAAGGGGTTGGACATCATGAGAATAACAATTTCAGGAAGAAACATCGAATTAACAGAGGGGCTTAAGCAGGCAGTAGAGGAGAAGCTGTCAAAGCTTGAGAAGTTTTTTAAACCGGACACAGACGTATACGTTACACTCAGCGTAGAAAAGGATAGACAGAAAATTGAGGTTACTATCCCGGCAAAGGGACATGTTATCCGTTCAGAGCAGGTCAGCAGTGATATGTACGTATCAATTGACCTAGTAGAGGAAGTAATCGAGAGACAGCTTCGCAAATACAGAACCAAGATTTCCGCAAAGAAGTATGCACCGGCGATATTCCAGGATGATTTCGTGGAGGCAGACGATGCAGAGGACGAGGAAATCAAGATTGTCCGTACCAAGAGATTTGGTATGAAACCTATGTATCCTGAGGATGCATGTATCCAGATGGAGCTCTCAGGACACGATTTCTTCGTATTCAGAAATGCAGAGAATGACGAAGTAAATGTAGTCTACAAGAGAAAAGGAAATACATACGGACTTATCGAACCGGAATGTTAGACTCTTATTTTTCATCATAATTTAACCTTTCTTTCATCGAAAATCGGCAGCCGTTGGCTGCCGGTTTTTATATTAACCATTTATATAAAATTTCTTTGAAAATAATTTTGACATGATTAGAAATGAATGTTACAATATAGATAACAAAAAGGTGCTACCTATAACAACGGTTCGCCTGATCATTTACTTAGTTAAAATAACCGTTCAGTTTCCAGGCTGGGGCGGTATTTTTTTGTGGTCTTACTGCCATTGGAACCAATCGCATATCCAAGACCAAATGAGAGCATATCTATGTAAACGGAGCTATAGACTCCCCGCAAAAAGCGAACCGCCATCTACACGTCTACGTGTGGTAGCACCTATAACAATTATACCGAACATTTGTTCTACTTTCAAGATGATTTGGATTAAATTTAAAAAAAATGAAATAATTAGAAGAAATACCTCAAAATATAGTACAAATTTATCATTCCAAAAATTCTTATGAGAAAAGCGCAATATAAACCAAAAACCAACTAAATTAAACCAAAAACCATGTCGTATTTTGTCGAAAACTGCTAATCACCTATCAATATTAAAAAATTCTAATAGAAATCTTCAAAATACCAGCACATAACGCGCCTAGAATATTGATATATTATATGGAAAAATTAACCCACCAACAAAAACAAAGAGAAAAATTTCGTAAAAAACGAAAAAAATTTCAAAAGAAAGACAAAAAGAAGTTCTATGAAAAATATAGTTGATGGAGGGGAACAAATATTTGAGAACAATGTACTATGAACAGAAAGGACTTATTAACCTCGATGATATCGTAGATATATTTATTGAGGTGGGAAATATACACAATTACCTGGAAAATGCAGCCTTGCGGATTTTGCTTTTTGGCAATCCTGAGCTGAATTTTTATCAGTGCCGATTATTAGTATTGAAGTACGGAGAATCACTTTCACAGGATGATTTGCACGGGCGGATGGTATTTATGAGAATGATACAGCTGCTGGAAGTTAACACAGTTTAAAATAAGATGAGAATTTCTTTTTTGACCGGGCAGCCGGTCTTTCTTTTTTGCACAAATGGTGTTATAATTTTGGAAAAATTATGTTGATTACTCATAGCTTTAAAAAAGAAGCATTGCATTGTGTTTAATTAAGCCAAAGCATGATAATCCAATCAAAGAAAAGAGGACAAAAATGAACATCGTAGTACTTGCCGGAGGGCTCAGCACAGAGAGAGATGTTTCCTTCAAGACAGGAAGCATGGTGGCTAAGGCACTCAAAGAGAACGGCCACAAAGTTATATTATTGGATGTATTTATGGGATATAGTGACAGGGAGGAGGACCTGACAGGTATATTTGACCGCGCGGACGAGATAAGCGTGCAGGTCAGTGATATTCCGACAGAGGCACCTGACCTCGCAAAGGTAAAGGCTTCCAGAAAGGACCAGTCACCTTGCTTCTTCGGACCAAATGTCATCAAAATGTGTCAGATGGCGGACATTGTTTTCATGGCTCTCCACGGAGAAAACGGAGAGAACGGAAAGATACAGGCAGCATTTGACCTCTTCGGTGTCAAATATACAGGCAGCGATTATTTAAGCTCAGCCATCGCCATGAACAAGGAGACATCAAAGCAGTTCTTCCTTGCAAACGGTATCCCTACTCCAAAGGGTATTTCCATGACAAGAGCGACCAGACAGGACGATATCACAAAGCTTGACCTGACACTTCCATGCGTTGTAAAGCCATGCTGCGGCGGTTCAAGCATCGGTGTCACTATCGTTAGGGATGCGGCAGAGTTCAAGGCGGCACTTGACGATGCCTTCAAGTGGGAAAATGAGCTGGTTATCGAGGAATTTGTACAGGGCAGGGAGTTCTCTGTCGGCGTTATCGAGGGCAAGGCTCTTCCTATTATAGAGATTGCACCGAAGGAGGGCTTCTACGATTATAAGAATAAATACAAGGCGGGCAGTACAGTAGAGACATGTCCGGCCGAGCTTCCTGAGCAGGTGACAAAGGATATGCAGCACTATGCAGAGGAGGTTGCGCGCGTTATCGGGCTTGACACATATTCACGCTCAGACTTTTTGCTCAATGACAAAAATGAGATGTTCTGCCTCGAGGCAAACACACTGCCGGGCATGACTCCGACCAGTCTTCTGCCACAGGAGGCAGCGGTTATCGGTATGAGCTTTAATCAGCTCTGTGAGCATCTGATTAACATATCTTTGAAAAAATATGAGGTGTAACATGTCGGATAAGTACATGAAGAATCTTACATTTGCAAATATCGCAAAGGCCTGCGAGGGCACATACATAGGCGATGAGACACTGCTTGATACGACAATCACAGGCGCAGTCATAGACAGCAGACAGGTGAAGGAGGGCTATCTTTTTATCCCGATAAAGGGAGAAAGGGTGGACGGACACAAATTCATTCCGACTGTGTTTGAGCAGGGGGCGGCAATTGTGCTCTCTGAGCATGAGCTTAAGGATCCGGCAGGCCCATATGTGCTTGTTGAATCAACCACCGATGCCATGAAAAAGCTCGCGGCATTTTACAGAAAAAGCCTTGATATCAAGGTGGTGGGCATCACCGGAAGTGTCGGCAAGACCAGCACCAAGGAGATGATATCATCAGTCCTTGAGCAGAAATACAGCGTTCACAGGACCGCAGGCAATTTTAACAACGAGATAGGCTTGCCACTCACCATTTTCGGAATCAGGGAAAGCCATCAGGTAGCGGTGCTTGAGATGGGCATATCTGATTTTGGCGAGATGCACAGACTTTCTACTATGTCTTGCCCGGATGTCATGGTCATCACCAATATCGGCTACTGCCATCTGGAGTTTTTGGGCGACAGGGATGGTGTGCTTAAAGCAAAGACAGAGTGCTTTGAGCATATGATGCCGGATGCGGTCGCAGTGCTGAATGCAGATGACGACAAGCTGACCACAGTGCAGACGGTAAATGGAAAGCCTGCCATATACTATGGCAAGGAATCAGCTTCAGGCGTTCATAAATCAGTATATACCACAAATATTGAAAACCTGGGCTTCGACGGCATGAAGGCTCATTTTGTCACTCCGGAGGGTGAGTTTGATGCACACATTCACATCCCGGGTGAGCACAATGTATACAATGCCATGGCGGCGGCAGCTGTCGGATTGCAGCTTGGCCTCACAATAGCTGAGATAAAGTCAGGAATTGAGAAAGCAGAGACAATCGCAGGGCGTACCAATTTTATCAAAACACACGGCATGACAGTGATAGATGACTGCTACAATGCAAACCCTGTATCCATGAAATCCTCTATCGAGGTGCTTTCGCATGCAAAGGGCAGGACAATAGCAGTGCTTGGCGACATGGGCGAGCTTGGAAGCGATGAGAAAAAGCTGCACCATGAGGTAGGCGAAGCAGTTGGAGAGAATCATATCCATACACTTTTTGCTGCAGGAGAGCTTGCAAAGGAATATGCAGCCGGAGCCGCAGAGAAATCTTCCGATGTAGACATCCACTATTTCGAGGATAGGGAGACCATGACACAGGAGCTCCTTTCATATGTGAAGGAGGGCGACACCATACTGGTGAAGGCATCGCACTTCATGGAGTTTCCGAAGGTAGTCGAGGCTCTGAGTAAGTAAAAATCAATCTGATAGAAATTAATTCGATATTTAATTATTGCGAGGAATGGATATTCTCCAAGCCTCATAATATTATAAAAGAAAGAGAGAAAAATAATGGCACAGAATCCAATCGTAACAATCACAATGGAAAACGGCGATGTAATCAAGGCGGAGCTTTATCCGGAAATTGCACCAAACACAGTAAACAACTTTATCAGCTTAATTAATCACAACTTCTATGACGGAGTATGCTTCCACCGTGTAATCAAGGGCTTCATGCTCCAGGGCGGAGATCCGGACGGAAACGGCACAGGCGGTCCTGGTTATGAAATCAAGGGAGAGTTCACACACAACGGCTTCAAAAATGATTTAAAGCACACAGCCGGTGTACTTTCAATGGCACGTACCATGATACCTGATTCAGCAGGCAGTCAGTTCTTCATCATGCATCAGGATGCACCACATCTCGACGGTGAGTATGCGGCATTCGGTAAGGTAATCGAGGGCATGGATGTGGTAAACAAGATCGCAGAGGTGCGCACAGACTACATGGACAAACCACTTGAGGCTCAGGTCATGAAGACAGTTACAGTTGAGACCTTCGGAGTGGACTATCCGGAGCCGGAGACAGTTTAATGATAATAATTATTGATGAGGCAAGCGCAAAACTTGCCTCTTTTTACTATCATGGAGATAGCTTCAAGCCACAGTGGAGAAATGTGGTAGGCAAGGTATCTATGTCAGAAGAGCTGCAAGAAAAACTGTATGTTGCGCTACCGGCTGATGAATCAATTAATGACTTCCAAAAAACAACGATACAAGAATCTGCAGATAACACCGCGAAAGCTAATACGGGAAATCTAAGAATACCGAAAGCTCCCGCCGACTACATCTGGATAGTATCAAACAGGCAGCAGAAGCAAATAGCCGACTCACTCGGAATAGCATCAGTAGGAGAAACGCAGTGCGGCACGCGCTATGCAGTCGAGAGCCTTGCGGAGCTTGATATTGAGTATCTGGAGCGGGTGCGCAGGCGGTATAATCACATCCCGTGGGACATCGGCGAGACAGACAGGTGTCTGATACGTGAGTTGTCCCTGTCAGACCTTCCTGCGCTCTATGAGCTCTATGACAAGCCCGGCATGACCGACTTTGTGGAACCGCTTTACGACTACGAGACAGAGCTTGAATACCAGAAAGCATATATAGAGAACATGTATGGCTTTTACGAGTATGGCATGTGGCTTGTATTTTCCAAGAAAACAGGGAAGCTGATAGGCAGGGCAGGGCTTGAGCATGATGAACTGGGCTATATGATAGCGCCGGAATTATGGAACCAAGGCTATGCTACGGAGGTGTGCCGCTTCATCATAGACTACGCGCGCGAAAACACAGACTTTGAAGAGCTTTACTGCCGGATAGATGAGAGAAATGAGGCATCGGTGCGCCTTGCCAAAAAGCTTGGATTTACAAATAGCGGGCATATGGATGATGATATAAACGCTTCCATATATAGAAAAAACATAAAAAACAATGAAAAACATTGAAAAATATGCAATTAGGCAATAAAATATAAACATAGTTTAACGATTTGGAGGACGAAAAAATGAAACAATACGCATACGGAGTAGATATAGGTGGAACAACTGTAAAGATGGGCTTTTTCGAGACAACAGGAAAGCTTGTCGATACATGGGAGATTCCTACACGCACAGAGAATTCCGGCGAGCTCATTCTGCCTGATATCGCAGCATCCATCAAGGAGAATAACGAGAAGCATGGCATAGAGATGGGTGACATCGAGGGCGTAGGCATGGGAGTGCCGGGACCTATAAAGGATGACGGAACGGTATTGAAGTGTGTCAATCTCGGTTGGGGCGTGTTCAACGTGGCACAGTCACTCTCAGTACTGTGCGGCGGCATCAAGGTAAAGGCCGGAAACGATGCCAACGTAGCTGCACTCGGTGAGATGTGGCAGGGTGGCGGAAAGGGTCATCAGGATGTAGTCATGATCACACTCGGCACAGGTGTAGGCGGAGGAATCATCCGCGAGGGCAAAATCGTAGCCGGAGTAAACGGAGCAGGCGGAGAGATAGGACATATGCCTATGGTAGATGATGAGTCAGAGTGCTGCGGCTGCGGCAAGAAGGGCTGCTTAGAGCAGTATGCATCAGCAAACGGTCTCGTAAGAGTGGCAGAGAGATACATTGCAGCACACAGGGATGTGGCAACAAAGCTTGATTTAAATGCAGGATTCACAGCCAAGGATGTATGCGATGCGGCAAAGGCAGGAGATGCAGCGGGCATTGCGGCAGTAGAGCAGTCTATGAAGCTTCTCGGCAAGGCAATGGCAGCAGTAGCATGCGTTATGGACCCTGAGGTATTTGTTGTAGGCGGAGGCCTCTCAAAGGCGGGCAGCATCATCATCGATACAGCAGCAAAGTACTATAAAGAGTATGCTTTCCATGCAAGCCGCGAGACAGAGATCAAGCTCGCCACACTCGGCAACTCAGCAGGCATGTATGGCGGAGTAAAGATGGTTATCGGCTAACAACATAAGATTGCAATTTTTAAAGAAATAAAATATAATGGCTACTAAAGATACACTACAATCGAGGTGAGACTATTGGCAGATTACTCAACAGAAGAATTAGAAAAAATAGCGGACAAATTTCGCTCAGATACCAGCGGTATAAGGGGAACAAAGGATTTTACGAGCCCTGAGGAGCTTTATGATGAGCTGAAAAAGGAAATCAAAAAGTATCATCCGTCGGATGACACGAGCCTTGTGGACAAAGCCTACAGGGTAGCTTATGATGCCCATAAGGGTCAGGCACGTAAGTCAGGAGAGCCTTATATCATACATCCGCTGTGTGTTGCCATAGTACTCGCCGAGCTCGAGCTGGATAAGGAAACAATTGCAGCAGGACTGCTCCATGATGTGCTGGAGGACACCATCATGACCATGGATGAGATGCGTGCGGAGTTTGGAGACGATGTCGCACATCTGGTGGATGGTGTCACGAAGTTAAAGCACCTGCATCTGACAGACAGCACCAAGGATCCGAAGGACAAGAATGCGGACAGGCTTGAGATGCAGGCTGAGAATCTGCGTAAGATGTTTCTCGCCATGGCAAAGGATATCAGGGTCATCCTCATAAAGCTGGCAGACAGACTGCACAATATGCGTACACTCAAGTACCAGTCCAAGGAGGCGCAGCAGCGTATCGCCAGAGAGACACAGGATATCTACTGCCCTATCGCACAGCGACTTGGTATCAGCAAGATAAAGATAGAGCTCGAGGATCTTTGTATGAAGTACCTCTATCCGGATGCATATTACGATCTGGTAGAGAAGGTAGCACTAAGAAAGACAGAGCGCGACACCTACATCCAGGGTCTGGTAAACGATGTCAAGAAGTATGTTTCGGATGCCGGCATCAAGGCAGAGATATACGGCAGGGCAAAGCATTTCTTCAGTATATATAAGAAGATGGTCAATCAGGACAAGACTATAGACCAGATATATGACCTCTTTGCCATCAGGATTCTGGTGGATACCATACCGGACTGCTACGCAGTGCTAGGTATCATACATGAGAAGTATAAGCCTATACCGGGCCGTTTCAAGGACTATATTGCCATGCCGAAGCAGAACATGTACCAGTCGCTTCACACGACACTCATAGGCCCGAGCGGACAGCCGTTTGAGATACAGATACGTACCTATGAGATGCATCGTACAGCTGAGTACGGTATCGCAGCGCACTGGAAGTACAAGGAAGCAAACAACGGCAATGCCACTACCACCACTGTCACAGAGGAGGAGAAGCTCAGCTGGCTGCGCCAGATACTCGAGTGGCAGCAGGACATGTCGGATAATAAGGAGTTTATGACTTTATTAAAGAGTGATTTAAATTTATTCTCCGACAATGTATTTGCATTCACACCGTCCGGCGATGTAAAGAACCTGCCAAAGGGCTCCACACCTATAGACTTTGCCTACAGCATACACTCTGCGGTCGGCAACAAGATGGTCGGTGCCAAGGTAAACGGCAAGCTGGTGCCGATAGACTATGTCATCAAAAACGGTGACCAGATAGAGATAATCACATCACAGAACTCCAAGGGACCAAGCCGTGACTGGCTCAAGGTCGTAAAGAGCACACAGGCCAAGAACAAGATCAACCAGTGGTTCAGAAGTGAGCTCAAGGAGGAGAATATACAGCACGGCAAGGATCTGATAGCAGCCTATGCCAAGGCAAAGGGTATCAACTTTGCAGAGATAAACAAGCCTGAGTATCAGGAGAAAATACGCCGCAAATACGGCTTCCACGACTGGAACTCATGCCTTGCAACCGTCGGCCACGGCGGACTCAAGGAGAGCCAGATAGTCAACAGGATGTACGACGAGTACAAGAAGGATCATGTGGTGCCGGTGACAGATGCAGATGTGCTTGGCAGCATCGCAGAAAAGCAGCAGACGGCAGCAGGCACACAGCCCGAGCACAAGTCAAAGAGCGGTATTGTGGTACACGGACTCTATGACGTGGCTGTGCACTTCTCGAAGTGCTGCAATCCTGTTCCGGGAGATGAAATCGTGGGCTTTGTCACAAGAGGCCGAGGCATCTCAATCCACAGGACAGACTGCGTGAATATCATCAATCTGTCCAAGATAGAAAAGGACAGGCTCATAGAAGCAGAGTGGCAGGATACAGCCCTCATGGACAACGGTGCCGAGTATCAGGCAGACCTAAAGATATTCTGTCATGACAGGCCGGGACTGCTCGTAGATATCACAAAGATATTTACCGAGAAGGAAATCAATATCAGTGGTATCCAGTCCAAGACCAGCAAGCAGGGCATCGCTACAATCGAGGTATTTTTCAATATCAGAGGCAGGGACCAGATAAAGGTTCTCGTGGAGAAGCTCAGACAGATAGAAAGTGTAATAGACGTAGAGAGGACCACCGGCTAAATCCCGGTGGTTCTTGCGTGAAGCATAACATATAACAGACAAGGAGTACACTCATATGGTAAATATGAAGATAGACCACTTCGTAGTGGGACCGGTGCAGACCAACTGCTACTTTGTCACCAATATAAAGACAAAGGAAATGATAATAATAGACCCAGGCGCGTGTGCAGATCAGCTCGCCAAAAAGGTGGATGAGTCAGGCGCAAAGCCAGTAGCAATACTGCTCACACACGGACACTTTGACCATGCCACTGATGCAAAGCCGCTCGCAGACCGCTACGGCATCAAGATATATATCCATGAGGCAGACAAAGCCACACTCGACGACCCGCAGCTTAATGTCAGCTACATGATGGGCCAGTCAAAGACTTTTTATGCAGATGTATTTTTGAAGGATAAGCAGGAAATTGATATTGCGGGCTTTCATATAGTAGTGCTTCACACACCGGGGCATACACCGGGCGGCTGCTGCTATTATTTCCCGTATGAGGACGTGATCTTTACAGGAGACTCGCTGTTTTGCGGCTCAATCGGACGTACGGATTTCAAGGGGGGCAGCATGTCAGACCTCGTGCGCACAGTGAAAGGAAAAAATCATGACACTGCCTGAGCATACAGAGGTGTACCCGGGCCACAACGACACAACAACCATAGAAAACGAGAGGATGTATAACCCTTACTTATGATAGTAGTAGTATTTAATAAACCGGATTTTGAATATGATGTGCACTCACTGCTCAAGGAGTTCTTCCCGCAGGAGGACGTGCAGATGTACTATAGCTGCTCACCTGATGAGGTGGAGGGAAAAAACTTAGCCTGCACACACCACGAGATGACAGATGATGGCGTAAAGGAATTTGCGGATGCCTCACAGGTATTTAAGATAGACTATGTGGGCGATGAAATTGCAGTGGAGTGGACGGTGAATAGAGCCGGAAAAAGAATCTGCACAAAAATATCCGTAGACAGTGCAGACCGCAAGGAAACTAAAAACCGCCTTAAGCTCGCCCTGTATTCCATGATAGAAAAGGGCACAGGAAAGAGTCTTCCGTGGGGCACACTCTCAGGCATCAGACCGACCAAGATAGCCATGAAATGCATAGAGGACGGCATGAGCGATAAGGAAACCTACGACTATCTTAAGGAAACCTACCTCGCAAGCGATGAGAAAATCGACCTCTCAATAGGCATAGCAAAGCGCGAGAAGGCACTGCTCGATAAGGTGGACTATGACAACGGCTACAGCCTGTACATAGGCATACCCTTCTGCCCGAGCACCTGCGCATACTGCTCGTTTACCTCATACCCGCTGGGTGTGTGGAAAAACCGCGTGGACGATTACCTCGACGCACTCGAGAAGGAGATAGACTACACGGCGCAGAAGTTCTACCACAAAAAGCTAAACTCCATCTACATAGGAGGCGGCACACCGACCACACTAAGCCCTGCCCAGCTTGACAGGCTTATCAGAAAAATTAAATGCAGCTTTGATTTAAAGGACTGTCTGGAATTTACCGTGGAGGCAGGCAGACCGGATTCCATCACGAGAGAAAAGCTCATGGCACTAAAGAAAAACGGCATCAGCCGTATATCAGTAAATCCGCAGACCATGAAGCAGCAGACACTTGATATAATAGGAAGACACCACACGGTAGACGATACGATACAAAGCTTCAAGCTCGCGCGTGAGCTGGGCTTTGACAACATAAACATGGATCTCATCATGGGACTTCCCGAGGAGACACTCGATGATGTAAGGCACACAATGGAGCTGGTGAAGGAGATGGCACCTGACAACGTCACCATCCATTCACTCGCAGTAAAGCGAGCTGCAAGACTCACCATCTTCAAGGACCGCTACAGTGATATGCAGATGGTCAACACCCAGGAGCATATGGATCTCTGCGCAGCCTACTGTAAGCAGATGGGGCTTGAGCCATACTACCTCTACAGACAGAAGGGCATGGCAGGTAACATGGAAAACGTAGGCTATGCGGCAAAGGGCAAGGCCGGCGTATATAACATACTAATCATGGAGGAAAAGCAAACGATTGTGGCGTGCGGCGCCGGAGCAAGCACCAAGCGCGTCTGGCCCGTACCGAATCCGGATGGCACACACCGCATCGACAGATGCGAGAATGTCAAGGATGTAGGTCAGTATATCGCAAGGATTGATGAGATGATAGAGAGGAAGCAGAGGCTGTTTGAGGAAAAATAAGCAGTATGATATATAATAATGTATAATATTGGTGCTGTAATACCATAGTGATTAGCGAATGTGTCAAAAATTATAAAGAAAACTTAATATTCATTGACATAGAATTAAAAATGAGTGAAAATAAATTACTGAAAAACCCTGATTAGATACAGAAAAAGATACAAATAACCGAATAAAACAAAACAGGCTAAAATAATTCGAGGGAGGACAAAGGTACCTCCCCCGTAGTAGGTATAGAGGGAAATAAAAGATACCACAAGGAGAATTTGGAAAGAATGTACAGAAAGAAAGGCAGAGGATGGGCAAAGCATATAGATTTTATGCTTTATGTAGCAAGATTAGCGCTCAAGAGCTTCATTTCTTCAATATACTAGTGGGAGATATGAGCCTTGTGGGCACAAGACCACCAACACTCGATGAGTGGGAGAAGTATGAACCACACCACAGAGCCAGAATGTCATTCAGACCGGGACTGACCGGGTTGTGGCAGGTGAGTGGCAGAAGCAATATCACGGACTTTGAGGATTATTTTTAAGACTGTTGTAAGTATTATGCAAAGTGATGGGGCAATATAGAAAACCATCATATTGGGAAATCCTATCCATACGGATGTGTACATAAAAAATCTTGGGATGAAGGAGATCAGAGGACATGAAAGTATGTTTAGTTGGTTCGTCAGGAGGACACCTGACACATTTATATATGTTAAAGCCATTTTGGAAGGACAAAGATCATTTCTGGGTCACTTTTGATAAGGAGGATGCAAGAAGCCGGCTCGAAGGTGAAAAAATGTATCCTTGTTATTATCCGACAAACCGGAGTCTAAAGGCTCTTATTAAGAATACCAAGATTGCATGGAATGTGTTACATAAGGAAAAGCCAGACTTGATTATTTCCTGCGGTGCAGCAGTTGCGGTCCCGTTTTTTTATATTGGTAAAATGATGGGCGCAAAGTTGGTTTACATCGAGGTTTTTGATCGAATTGATAAACCGACAATGACAGGAAAGATGGTTTACCCCATTGTGGACAAGTTTGTTGTGCAGTGGGAAGAGCAGAAAAAGGTTTATCCAAAGGCGGTTAACCTTGGAAGTATATTCTAAGTAGATGACGAGAAAATGATTTTTGTGACGGTAGGAACACATGAGCAGCCATTTAATCGGCTGATTCAGAAAATAGATGAATTAAAGAAAGACGGCATTATAAACGAAGATGTAATTATCCAGACTGGATTTAGTACATACGAGCCGAAATACTGTCAGTGGAGTAAGTTGATTCCATATCAGCAGATGGTGAAAAATGTGGCCGACGCCCGTATTGTAATCACTCACGGTGGTCCGGCAAGTTTTATCATGCCACTACAAATAGGTAAGACTCCTATTGTTGTGCCGCGTCAGCACCAGTTCAACGAGCATGTAAATAATCATCAGGTTGAGTTTGCAAGGAATGTGGCTCAGAGAATGGGAACGATTATTCCAGTGGAGGACATTAATACACTGGGAGATATCATAACGAACTATGATCAGATTGTTGCCGACATGGGACATGGTATGAGTAGTAATAATGCCAAGTTTAATGAGAAACTTGAAAAACTGGTAGACGATTTGTTTGGTGGGGAAAACTGATGAAAGAATTACTAATAATGGCAAAGTCACTAGGTGGCGGCGGATCTGAAGTGGCTTTGATAGAATTAATTAATGCACTTCCCGAAGAACTTTACAATATAACACTTGTATTGCTTGATTCGGACAATGAATATGCTTACCGTCTAAAAAAGAATGTTAATATTGTTCAGTTGACTTTTAATAGTTCTTTTGCAAAATCACTGGTTTCAATGTATGCTTTTCCGGCAAAGGTATTGAAAAAATTATCGGTTAACTCATTTATTGCATATTATGATTTTATTTCGAATTGTGTGACGAACGTTTTTGAAAAGACTTATGACATTGCTATTGACTTCTATGGATATGGTTCATTTGTGACAGCTTTCTTGGCGACGAAAATACAAGCAAAGAAAAAGGCAACATGGCTTCATGATGAAAAACCATACTGGATGAAAAGCGTTACAAAAATACTTATGCGAATATGACAAGATTTATGGCGTGTCCCAGGCAGTTGTTGATGCATTTTGTAGAGAGTATCCGCATTATAAAGATAAGGCTGCCGTATTTTATAATGTAATTGATATTGAAGAAATCAAGCGAAAGTCTGAACAAGATGAGATAATACCGTTCAAGGAAAGCTTTAATATTGTAACTGTTGGTCGATTGACAGAACAGAAAGGCTATGACATTGCTATAAAAGCAGCAAGCATTTTGAAGAAGAGGAAAATCAATTTTGCATGGTATGCTATTGGTGGTGGCAGAGATGAAAAAAAGCTAAAGAAATTAGTAGAGAAGTACTGTCTGGAAAATCAATTTGTGTTTCTTGGTCGTAAAAAAAATCCATACCCATATATGAAGCACTGCGATTTATATGTTCAACCATCTCGCCATGAGGGGTATGTAATTACTTTGGTAGAGGCACGTGCATTATGTTTGCCAATTCTGTCTTCGGACATTCCTTCAGCAAGAGAGCAGATACAAGATGGTATCAATGGATACATTGCTGAACTGAGTGCGGAAGATCTGGCAGATAAAATTGAGTATTTATATAACAATCCTTCTCAAAGGAAAAAGACTGTTAAGTATTTGAAAGAACATCCGATTGATTTCTCTACGAAGTTACTAAAGCTAGAAATTATTTGAAAAGAGATTGTTTATGAGAAAATTTAAAGTAGTAATGATAACTTCATACTTTGATAGAAATGGAGTAACATCCCAAGTAATAAATTATGCTACAAACTTGGACAAAAATAAATTTCAGGTAGCGATTGCCGCTGGAGAGCCTTATGACATCGGCTATGAAAAAGCATGTCAAGAGAATAACATAGAATTGTGTAAGCTGCCACAAAAACAGAAAAATGTATACATGTATTATAAGACTATTTATTCTTTTCTAAAAAAAAAGAAACCAGATATTGTTCATGTACATGGTAGCAGTACATTAATCGCCGTAGAACTTTTTACCGCTATGTTAGCAGGTGTACCTGTACGAATTTCTCATAGCCATAATACAACTTGCTCACATCCGTTGTTACATGAGACGCTAAAAACCGTTTTTGAAAGTGGTGTCAAATTGTTATTTAGCATGTGGCGAACTTGCAGGAAAGTGGATGTATGGCAACGGAGCATTTAAGGTTATACCGAATGCCTTTGAGACCGAAGCATTTGCTTTAAATTCAGAGACTAGATTATTAATTAGAAAAAAACTAGAGGTGGGCGATAATTTAGTAATTGGGCATATAGGCAAATTTAACAACCAGAAAAATCAAAATTATTTAATTCGCGCCTTTGAGAAGCTGTCATATGAAGATGATAAAGCAATACTGCTTTTGGTGGGAAATGGGCCAGATTTGGAGGAGATAAGAAATCAGGCACAGCATACAGCATGCGCAGACCGTATTATCTTTTGGGGAGCAACTGAGAATCCGGAATATTTATATTCTGCTATGGATGTTTTTGCTTTACCCTCTAGGTTTGAAGGGTTACCTGTTGTGCTTCTCGAAGCACAAATTTCAGGATTGCCTTGTATCGTGTCGGATAAAGTAACACGAGAGGTGGATTTTGGGGATATTATTTGGAAATCAATAGAGGATGATCCACAAATATGGGCAGATACAATTTTATCAATGGGGCAAAGGACAGAAGTACAGAGAAAGCAATATCGCTTGCAACATGTAAAGCAAATTGCACGTTATGATATTAAAGAATCCGCAAAATTGGTTGAGAATATTTATGAGTGTAAATTACTAAAAAAGAAATAAAAGAAAAATTAAGAAAAAAAATTAACAATTAAGCTACATATAGTTTATGAAAGGGGATTAATATGCCAACATATGAAGGATTAAGGCTGAAAGTATTATGAAAATACTTCACAAGTTTTACATTGGTTTAGTGAGTGCATGGAAGATGTTCTGTGCCAAAGTTTGTGCTCATGGGAAGCTTCAAGTAAAATGGGTCAATTCGATTAGAGGAGCTTTCAAGACTGAAGTTATAGGTAACGGATCTATTACAATTGGACGGTTTTTAATGTCAAGAGGCCCATTGTATCTAAAGTCTGTAAATGATGGAAAACTGACGATTGGCGACGATGTGTTTTTTAATCATAATTGCTCTATAACCTGTGCAGAGAAGGTAACGATTGGAAATCATTGTATGTTCGCCAATAATATTGTTATCATCGACCATGACCATGTGATAGGTGGTAATGGCGTGACAGGTGAACTTACTGCAAGGCCGGTAATTATTGAAGATCACGTTTGGTGTGGAGCCAATGTAACGATAACAAAAGGTGTTCATATTGGATCTGGTGCTGTTATTGGTGCGAATGCTGTAGTAGTAAATGACATTGAAGCCCATGCAATTGTTGCAGGTGTCCCAGCTAAAAGAATTAAATAACATAAAATAGTAGAGGAAATAAAATGATACCCAAAATGATTCATTATTGCTGGTTTGGCGGAAAACCACTACCGAAAGATGTTTTAGATTGTATTAAAACATGGGAAAAATATTGCCCGGATTACGAAATCAAACGATGGGATGAGTCAAATTTTGATGTGAATAGCCATCCGTTTATGAAAGCAGCGTATGAAGCAAAAGCATGGGCGTTTGTTTCGGATTATGCAAGATTGAAAGTGGTATATGATAACGGCGGAATCTATTTAGATACTGATGTTGAACTTCTGAAAAAACCTGATTTTTCTGTTAGAAAATCAGTGTTACATAGGGATTCAGCAACCTGAATCCCTATGTACCACTGGACTTGGTTTTGGTGCCCAAAAATCAAGTCCAGTGGTACAAAAGATGATGGAATGCTATGATTCGATTTCTTTTACAGATCAGAAAAAAAGCACATTTGCGTGTCCGTGGCTTAATGATAAGGTGATTCGTTCATTTGGTAAGGTTAGTAATGAAGATATTACCTACCTAAAAGAAGTAACGGTATATCCGCCACGTTTTTTTGATCCGCTTTCGACGGGTAATACAAAGAATTTACTTTGTGATGAAACAGTGTCGATTCATCATTACGCAGCAACATGGGCGGGTAACAAGCAGAGATGGAAGAGAAAGCTGATTCGTTTTTTTGGGGTAAGTATTAGATATTTTAAGTTAAAGAAGTTGTTTCGACGAGTACAGTAGCATTTGGGG
>ENA-OQJY01000035-OQJY01000035.1-human-gut-metagenome-genome-assembly--contig:-NODE-35-length-22134-cov-4.279366_pt1 | contig 22134 bp, 18 predicted proteins | sample MGYA00242643_ERZ504788 | MGnify/ENA primary metagenome ERZ504788 (study PRJEB26092, sample SAMD00036361) | human gut metagenome | host: Homo sapiens | study: EMG produced TPA metagenomics assembly of...
CCTATAAATTAAATCATATATTATATAAATAAATAAATGTTTCACGTGAAACATTTTGCTATATACTTTTATATTTATTATTTGATGTTGAATTAATAAATATTAAAGCATGTATATATTCAGATCATATAATCATAAATTTAATACTATAATACCATATATATAATAGTGCATCCACAATTTAAGGGAATCCGTCATACGTATACATTCCAAACGAGTCTACGCAGTAACTTAGAGTATGTTTGAAATCACTTCTATACATAGCAACGCTCGTACATGGATGTACGAGCGAGTCCATACTGAGCCACGATGGCAAATATGGACGGTGGCGTACTACTGTCTCAACCTATATGTGATTTCTTACATACTCTCAGTTGCGGAGTAAAATGAGTGTGGAATGTATATGCATGACGGATTCCGTACTACTGTCAATAAACTATATCAAATAATCAAAAAGGAATGTTTCACGTGAAACATTCCTCTAATAAATTTCCAATAAAATATAAATCGTATATTACATAATCTGAATAATGTTGTTACGGATTGCAAATACCGCAGCCTGAGTACGATCAGTAACCTCAAGCTTTTTGAAAATACTTGAAATATGATTCTTAACAGTTCTCTCACTAATCTTCATTTCCTTAGCAATATCTCTGTTAAACTTACCAACAGACATCTCTTTAAGTACTTCCATCTCTCTCTTAGTAAGGGCATCTATCTTAAGCTCATCCTCATTTTTCTGAATCATCTTAGAATTGAGAGCAGGAATAAGACTAGGCTGGATATAAGTCTCACCATCAGCAATAGTGAAAATAGCCTTTTTAAGCTCAGCAGACTCAGAATCCTTCAGTACATATCCGTTGATTCCGATATCTACAGCCTTCACAAGATATTCTGTCTCATTGTGACCAGTAAGAACAAGTACCTTTACCTTAGACTTTCTGTCCTTTAATGCTTTTAATACCTCAAGACCATTCATCTTTGGCATATTGATATCCAAAAGTAATACATCTGGTCTGAAGGTCTTTAATTTATCAAGGCACTCCTCACCATTCTCTGCCTCGGCAATAACCTTTATATCACCGTCAAGCTCCAGCAGATTTTTTAGTCCTTCTCTGATCATAGAATGATCATCTGTAATCATAATATTAATAGCCATAATTTAATCCTCCTTATTTACAGGTATAATTACCTTAACTATGCACCCCTCACCGGGTCTTGATGAAATAGATATTTTACCGGAAAGAAGATAAATTCTTTCCTTCATCATAGATAATCCAAAGCCTGAATTATCATCTCTGGTAAACTCAGGAATAGCAGATGTATCAAAACCATCTCCATCATCCTTTATTGTCAAAGTAAGTGATTTTGGTTCATACTTTAATGAAACATTAATTTCTTTGGCATGACCATGCTTGATAGAATTACTGCAAGCCTCCTGAATGACCCTGAGTAAGGTTAGTGATACAAGACTGTCTACCATGTACTCATCACCGGATATCTTGAAATTGCATCTTATATTATTTGAATTGCGAAGCTTATCAAGAGCACGCTCAACAGTAATATTAAATCCAATATCATAAAATGACATAGGTCTTAAATTATAAATCATATTTCGAAGCTCATTGATAATATCCTTCAGTATCTTTCCCTGAGACGTGAGCTCAAGCCGGCACCTGATAGGGTCAACATCCATAAGTTTAAGACAAAGCTCTGTCTTGTGAGTGAGTGATGTCAGACTCTGTACAGTAGAATCGTGCAAATCACGGGCGATACGCTGTCTCTCACTCTCCACAGTCTGTAAAATCACCCTCTTAAAAGCATCACTATCCTCTTCGTTGATAACATCAGATATGACCTCTGAAATTTCTACTTCATTAGTTGTCTCATCAGAATTATACACTCTGATAACACTGTTGATTTCATCAATCTTGCAATCAATATCAGAAATCTGTTTGTGTAAAGACTTTATCTGAGGCTCAATCAGCTTCTGCTCTTCCTTAAGTTCCTTAGCTTTGCTCTTATTATATGAATTGATTTCACGAGGGGTAAAAGCCTCAAAGCTTTCATCGGATTTTCCTTCAAGCATCTGGATAATCTTGATATTTTCTTTAAAATGATTCTCAGCGGCAGTAAGTTTTTCTATAAGCGCATACTTGCTGTCATAAAATTCATCTCTTGTTTTCTCTAAATATTGTTTAACCATAATTATCGAACATTTGTTTGTATAATTAATTTATCTACAGGATAATTATATATCATTTTTACTATATTTAAAAGCAATTATAAAAAATAATTGTATAAAACTTCTTTTTTGTTATAATATAGTTATAAGAATACAAAATCAATATATCAAATTTTTCAGATAAAAACAAGGAGGTTATAATATGAAAAAAAAGTCAAAAAAATCTGCTTTTTTCTCACATCTGCAGTGATTGCCGGAATGCATATATACAACAGAGTTGTAGACTCTAATGCCGAAAGGAAAAATGCACTCAAAGTAGACAATGGCCACTACTACAAATGGAAAGAAGGAAATATCTTTTATACAAAAACCGGCACCGGTGAGCCAATACTTTTAATACACGACACCGACTCCGGAGCATCCGGTGAAGAATGGGCTAAAGTAGCTAAAAAGCTTGCAAAGAACAATACCGTATACACTATTGATTTGCTTGGATGTGGCCGCTCGGACAAGCCTTCCATCAAATATACAAGCTACATGTATGTACAGATTATCACAGCCTTTGTAAATGACGTAATAGGAAAGCCTGTTAACGTAGCTGCAACAAATCTGTCAACAGCTCCTGTAATCATGGCAAATGCTCTGTCAAAGGATTTATTTAATAAAATAATACTTATAAACCCTGTATCATTGCAACAGCTTAAATGTATACCTGACAAGAGCACCAAATTTAAGCAGAACATAATTAATCTGCCAATCATAGGTACATTTATATACAATAAGCTTATGAGCCCTATCAAAGTAGATTTACTCTTCAGAAATAAATTTATTTCAAGAAGCCAGCTCATATCAGATAAGATGAAGGATGCATACTATGAGTCCGCACATAAAGGACAAAGCCGCGGCAAATATCTTTACTCAAGCATTTTATCAAACTACATCAATACTAATATCGTGCATGCTCTCAAGAACCTGGACAAGGATGTATCAATTATAGCATCAACAGGAATAAAAAATAATATGGATGTTATCAACAATTACCATAAGCTAAACAGTAAATGCGACATCATCCATATTGCAAATGCAAAGCTTTATCCTCAGTTAGAGTTACCGGAGAAGACAGCTTCAATTATTAAAAAAATTGTTACTAACTAATTCTATACTTTAATCTAAAATAAGGCACCGCCTATAACTATTCTTCAACAAATATAACGGTTTTTTACAACGGTTTCTTTGAAGGCAGTCCGGCTTTTCTCGGATACTTATTGCTCGTATTCATAACCTTATCAATTATGACAAAAGAGCGATGATTATCTGAGTAGCCAAACTGCTCTATTTTGTTCAACTTTCCTCCCAGCAGATAAATGGCCGACTTTGCATCTGCCACCTCGCTCTCGCACTCACCTGATTTATATGACACAAAGCAGCCTCCCATTTTCACAAACGGCAGACAGTATTCTGAAAGAGTAGACAGATTTGCAACTGCTCTCGATACACAAATATCATAAGCTGCCCTGTGTTCCTTATCTCTGGCAAAATCCTCTGCCCTGCCATGGACTGTCTCAATATCCTTAAGCTCAAGCGCTTCAATAACTTCATTTAAAAATCCAACTCTCTTATTAAGTGAATCTAATAAAGTAATCTTAAGCTGAGGAAAAGCTATCTTAAGAGGAATACCGGGAAAACCAGCTCCGGTTCCGACATCAATGATATTTTTTTCCGCGTTTAAATCCAATGTGTGGCATAAAAACAAGCTATCCAGGAAGTGTTTCTCTATTACCTCGTCGAAATCTGTAATGGCAGTAAGGTTCATAACCTTGTTTTTTTCGATAAGCATGTCATAATATAGCTCAAATTGCTCTAATTGTGAATTATTTAATGTACATTTAATTTTTGATAATTCATCAGTGAAGTGTGTGAAATCATATTTCATATTTTATTCTCCATTATTATTGTTCAACAATTGTTCCAGAAATACCAGTAAAACCGATATATCAGCCGGTGTGACACCTGAAATTCTGGATGCCTGACCTATACTAAGCGGCTGAAATTCATTCAACTTCTGCTGTGCTTCAATTCTCAGACCCGAAATAGTATTATAATCAAAATCAGTAGGTAACAGTTTTTTCTCAAGCTTCTTAAAATGAGAGACCTGCTTGATCTGTCTTGAAATATACCCTGCGTACTTAATAAGAATATTAATCTGTTCTCTTGTATCATCAGATAGCTTAGGTCTGTCGGGATCTATCGGAGCGAGCTTGTCATAATCCAGCTCAGGTCTTCTGATAAGCTCCTCAAGTGTGGTTCCGTTGCTTAGCTCTATACTGTTGTATTTCTTCAGAATATCCTGTACATCAGCCCTTGCGCCGATATTTACATGCGACACTCTCTCTATTTCCTTATCAATAAGCTCTTTCTTTTTACATACATAGTCATATCTTTCCTTTGAAATCAGACCAACCTCGTATCCCTTCTCGGTGAGACGCAAATCTGCATTGTCCTGTCTTAAAAGGAGACGATATTCCGCTCTTGAAGTCATCATGCGGTAAGGTTCTCTATTTTTCTTAGTAACCAGATCATCAATCAAAACACCTATGTACGCTTCTGACCTGTCAAGTATCAATGGCTTTTTGCCAAGTATCTTCATTGCTGCATTAATGCCGGCGATAAGTCCCTGACAGGCTGCCTCCTCATATCCGGACGAACCGTTGAACTGTCCACCACTGAACAGACCATGTATTTTCTTAAACTCGAGCGATGCATATAGCTGGTTTGCATTGATACAGTCGTACTCTATGGCATAAGCGTCTCTTACTATTTTCACATTTTCAAGTCCCGGAAGAGTGCGGTACATCTCATACTGCACATCCTCAGGCATAGACGAAGACATACCTCCGACATACATCTCGTTTGTATTAAGTCCCTCCGGCTCAATAAATATCTGATGTCTTTCCTTTTCAGCAAACTTAACCACTTTATCCTCTATTGAAGGACAATACCTAGGACCTGTTCCCTCTATGATGCCTGCATAAATCGGTGAACGGTCTAGATTGTTTCTTATAATCTCATGGGTCTTACTATTCGTATATGTAAGCCAGCATGAAACCTGATCAATCTGCACACTTTCAGGATCAGTTGTGAATGAAAACGGCACTACCCTCTCGTCACCGAACTGCTCCTCCATCTTTGAAAAATCAAGACTTCTCTTATCTACACGCGCTGGAGTTCCTGTTTTGAATCTGCGCATCTCAATTCCATGATCTATGAGCGACTGAGTCAGATGGTTGGCTGCCAGAAGTCCATTCGGACCTGTATGAGTGATCATCTCGCCGGTTAAGCATCTGGCTCTTAAATATGTACCGGTACACAGCACAATCGCCTTACAATGATATAAAGCTCCCGAAGTAGTTTTTGCACCGACTATATTATTATTCTCATCGGTAACAATCTCAGAAACCTCACCCTGTCTGATGGTCAGATGGTCGGTATTTTGAAGGGTTTTTCTCATTTCCATACTATATTCCGCTTTATCCGCCTGCGCGCGGAGAGAATGAACAGCAGGCCCCTTTGATTTATTTAGCATCTTTGACTGGATAAAGGTCTTGTCAATGTTTTTTCCCATCTCGCCGCCAAGTGCATCAATCTCCCTGACGAGATGCCCCTTCGAGCTTCCACCGATATTCGGATTACATGGCATGAGCGCTATACTGTCCACGCTTACCGTGAAAACAATAGTCTCAAGTCCAAGCCTAGCACACGCAAGTGCTGCCTCACAACCTGCATGTCCTGCACCAACTACAACAACATCATAATTTTCTTCAACAAACTTACTGCACATAACTGCCTACTTTCCCATACAAAATTTACTGAATATCTCATCCATCAGATCATCCTCAACCGATTCTCCTATTATGAGTCCAAGCGACTCATACGCACTCATCAAATCAATCGAATAAAAATCCTCCGGCATATCATCATCAATACTGTTCATAACAAGCTTAAGACTTTCCTTAGCATCTGACAATAGTTTTTTATGCCTGATATTTGTGATATAAATCTCATCATTGAATGAGACCTCTCCATCAAAAAACATATTCTTTATTGTATCAGAAAGCTCATCTATTCCCAAGCTTTCCTTTGCAGAAACCGAGATAACAGTTTTATCCACAAGCTTTTTTATATCATCTGCAGACACATTAGAGGCCAGATCCGACTTATTTAGTAAAATGACTGCCTTTTTATCCTTAATAAAATTGATAATATCATAATCATTATCATCAAGTGCCACTGACGAATCAACTACATATATTATTAAATCAGCTCCATTGGCATGCTCCATAGCCTTTTTCACACCAATTTTTTCAACAACATCCTCAGTGCTTCTGATGCCTGCAGTATCAACGAGATTTAAGGTGATTCCACCAATATTAATCTGTTCCTCAAGCACATCTCTCGTGGTTCCTGCTATATCCGTGACAATTGCCCTGTCACTTCCGACAAGCACATTTAAAAGAGATGACTTTCCGGCATTTGGCTTTCCAATGATTACTGTGTTTATTCCTTCCTTCAGAATCCTTCCATTATCTGAGGTTTTTAACAGACCATCTATCTCCACATACTCGTTATCCACAATTGTACGTAGTTTTTGTGGATAACCATCCAGAGAAATGTGTTCAGGGTCGTCAAGTGCCGACTCAATAAATGCAATCTCATGCAAAAGTTGCTCTCTTATCTGCCTGATGCTTCCAAGCACGGCTCCGCCTAGCTGGCTTAAAGAGCTTTTGAGCGCAAAATCATTTTTTGAATTTATTACATCTATGACAGATTCTGCCTGGGATAAATCAATCCTGCCGTTTAAAAATGCCCTTTTAGTAAACTCTCCGGGCTCTGCCGGTCTTGCTCCGTTTTTGATTACTGCTTCAAGCACTCTTTTCATCACATACACACCACCGTGGCAGTCTATCTCCACAGTATCCTCCCTCGTGTATGTATTGGGAGCCTTCATCAAAAGCACCATAACCTCATCTATTTTTTCATCGCCGTCATATATAAAACCATAATGAATGGTATGTGACTGACAGGCGCTTATTTTCTTTTTATTATTCTTGCTTTTATAAATCCTATCTATTACCGAAAGTGCATCATCTCCGCTTATCCTGATAATTCCGATTCCTGACGGAGACATAGCTGTGGCAATAGCCGCTATTGTATCATTTTGCATATGAAATTCCTCAAAAATTCTAAGATAATATATATTCAAAAAGGATACCTGAAACCAGATACCCTTTTAATGATTTATATCTATTATTTCTTAAGTGTCACAACAACGTGTCTGTAAGGCTCATCACCCTCGCTGTGTGTTTCAACAAATCTATCATTCTGAAGTGCAGAATGAATCACTCTTCTCTCAAAAGGATTCATCGGCTCAAGAGAAACAGGTCTCTTTGTACGCTTAACCTTGAATGAAATATTCTTGGCAAGATTCTCAAGTGTCTCTCTTCTTCTCTTTCTGTAATCCTCAGTATCAATCTTTACTCTGTAGTAATTCTCAGACTGCTTATTGATAGCAAGATTTGTAAGGTACTGGAGTGAATCGAGAGTCTGACCTCTCTTGCCGATTAAAACGCCCATCTCAGGACCATTAAGCTCAACATCAACATTTCTGTTGTCCTCATCCACTTTGATATCAATAGTAACCTCAAGCTTCATTGCCTTAAACACACTGTCAAGGAATTCGCGAATCTCATCCTCAACACTTGCCTCGGCCTTTTTAACCTTGATGACAGCATCACGGCTGCCAATTCCAAGAAAACCATTGCTTCCCTTATCAATTACCTCATACTCGAGCTTATCGCTTGTTGTTCCAAGTTTAATAGATGCCTCTGTCAAAGCATCGTCAATTGTTTTTGCAGATACTTCAATGTATTCCACTATTTTCTCCCCCTATTTGCGTGAATTGCGTTCATTAAACTCTTTAACCATATTAGCCTTTGAAGCAAGTGAGCCTGCCTTTGCATTAGCCTTGTACTCAGCGGCCTTTGCAAGCTTCTCCTCTGTGCCTGCTGATACAGATACGTTTGCCTTATTGTCAATTGACTTTGTCTTAATCTGAGCTGCCTTCTTTATATAATCCTCAGACAGTCCCATTTTTTCTCTCTTCTTCTTTGCCTTTTCCTCGTTCTTTGCCATAACAGCCTCAAGATCAAGATTCTCTATATGTCTGTTGACGAAGAACTGCTGGATACCTCTTACAAGTGCAGAGCAGATCCAGTAAATACCAAGACCTACAGGAACTGTGAAGCAGATAAACAATGACATAAGCGGCATCATGAGATTCATCATCTTCATCTGATTTGCCACCTGATCATTGCCGTTTGTAGCCTGTGGCATGAGCTTGATATTAAGCATCTGTGTCAGATATGACAGTACAGGAATAAGCAGTGCAAGTATTACAAAAAGTAACCACTTATCAGGCTTGTCCGTAAAGTTGCTTTTTATGATATACCAAGGTGTATCTGAGATATTCAGTCCCAAAAAGTAGTTGAAATGAAGTAACGCATCGTGCGTCTTCTCAACTGCGCTCTGGATACCATCAAAAAACTTACCGTCCATAAGAGCATCCCAGCCCTTTGAAGGAAGCTTATAAAGGATATCAATGATATAATTGCTTAAAGTATCACCACTTGCATCGGCAAGCTTTGAAGCCGCATTTGAAGCGTTAAGACCGCTTGATGTAACAACATTATACTTTTCCATCAGACTGACAAGTGTATTCTGATATCCGCTTGTCTGCTGAATTGAATCAACAAGCCCTGTAAAAGAGCCCTTAACTCCGCTCAGATAAGCAGGAATATTGTAGAACACACGGTACAGTGCAAACAGAATAGGCATCTGTATAAGCATCTGCACACAGCTTCCCATCGGAGAAATACCGTACTTCTGGTATAAAAGCTGTGTCTCCTCCTGCATGGCCATCATTGAAGCCTGATCCTTTTTATTTTTATATTTAGCCTGGATAGCCTGCATCTCAGGCTGCATTTTCTGTGATAGCTTAGAAAACTTCTGCTGCTTAATAGTCAGTGGCAACAGACACATGTAGATTATAATCGTAATAATTACAATACTTAGTACAACGCTCTCAACTCTTCCACCTGTAATATTAGATATACCACTGTATATCCAATCCATCAGGATACCGAGAAGCTTGGCAATTGGTCCAAGAATAGAGCCTGGATATGCGGTTAATAAAATGTCCGACATAAAAACCTCCATTGCTGCTATGGAACCGGATCATACCCACCCTTTGAAAAAGGATTACATCTCAATATCCTCCATGCCGCAAGCAGACCACCCTTTATGGCACCGTACTTTTGCACAGCCTGCAAACCATACTCCGAACAGGTCGGACAATATGGGCATTTCGTTGATTTCATCGGGGAAATATACTTCCTATAAAATTTAATCAAAAATATTAAGATACTTTTCAAAACGATTCCATCTTCTTTTTCATTATTCAAATATTTTGTTTCTTAATAATCCTGTGAAGACCTCCAAGATGTAAAACAGCACTTTCTATTTCCTTATAACCCACATGCCGCGCTGCAACTCTTGCGATGACTACGATGTCCAAACCACTATCGAACATGTCCTCATGTAGTCTGTAGCTCTCTCTCACGAGACGAGTAATATGATGTCTAATAACACTATTTCCAACTTTTTTGCTAACTGATATACCTATACGATTATTTTCTGTGTTATTTTTCAGAACATACATAACGAGGTATCTGTTAGCAAACGATACACCGTTATTATATACATTCTGAAAATCCTTGTTTTTTTTCAACGAATCTGAAAATTTCATTTGAAGCTGTCCTTCTAAAAACAATCAAAAATGAAGAAAAGACCACAAAAATTGTGGCCTATGCTGATAATTTTTTTCTTCCTTTTAATCTTCTGGCTGCGATTACTTTTCTTCCGCCAGCAGTTTTCATTCTCTGTCTGAATCCATGAACTTTTGCTCTCTGTCTCTTCTTAGGTTGGAATGTCATCTTCATATATATCCACCTCCTTTACGTTAAAAAACATCGGTATAATTATAACAAAAATTACTGTTGTGTCAAGGATTTTCTCAATTTTCTTTAAATTTCTACATATATTTTTTTATCGGTTTACATTCCACAATAAAAATGTGGAAAACGAGTTTCTTCTATATATATAATAATTCTTGATAACCGTCTACATTTTGATATAAACCACCTATTGCGACCAACATATTGTGGAAAGTTATCAAGATATCAAAAAGTTATCCACAATATGTGAATAACATGTTGGTAACTTTGTATAATTGTGGTTGAAAAATGTGAATAAAGTATTTTTGTAAATCTTTTTACATTGCCTAAATGCCAAAAATAGTGTACTATATAGTATGTATGGGATTGTGGAGAACATTCCCATAATATACTCTTTATATGTTAAATAATGGAGAACTTTGATGGATAAAGTAATGGAAAAGTGGAATGAAATACTACAGATGGTCAAGGAAGAGCATGGTCTGACAGACGTTTCCTTTAATACGTGGATAAAACCGCTTGAGGTGTTCGCCATAGACGGCAATACACTGTATATTCTCGTTCCGTCTGAGCAGATGGGGCTCAGCTATATCAACAAAAAATATTATCTTCCTCTTAAGGTAGCTATAGGTGAGGTGACAGGTATCGAGTATGATATCCAGTTTATTTTACCGGATCAGGCACAGAGCCTTAAGTTTAAAAACAACGATACCCCTCAGCTTGAGCCACAGACTCCTGTAAAGGGGGATCACTCAAACTTAAACCCTAACTATACATTTGACACCTTTGTCGTAGGTAATAATAACAGGTTTGCCCATTCTGCTTCTCTTGCAGTGGCAGAAAGCCCGGGTGAAGCATACAATCCGCTATATATATATGGTGGTCCGGGACTTGGCAAGACTCATCTTATGCATTCAATAGGTCATTTCATCATTGACCAGAATCCTGATACCAAGGTGCTTTACGTTACTTCTGAAGAGTTTACCAACGAGGTTATCGAATCTATCCGTAACGGTAATTCTTCCGCCATGACAAAGTTTCGTGACAAATACAGGACTGTAGATGTGCTCATGATTGATGATATCCAGTTCATCATAGGAAAGGAAAGTACTCAGGAGGAGTTTTTCCACACCTTCAACACACTGCAGACACAGGGCAAGCAGATTATCCTTACCTCTGATAAGCCGCCTAAGGAGATGGAGACTCTCGAGGAGCGCATCCGCTCACGTTTCGAGTGGGGACTGATGGCTGATATCGGTACTCCTGACTATGAGACGAGGATGGCTATCCTCCGTAAGAAAGCTGAAACTGACAATTTTGATATAGATGATGATATCTTAAACTACATTGCTTCAAACATCAGCTCCAACATACGTGAGCTTGAGGGAGCCTTAAACAAGCTTTTAGCCTTCCACAATCTCGAGCATACTCACATCACTATGGAAATCGCTGAGAGAGAGCTTTCCAATATCATCACGCCGGACAAGCCAAGGGAAATCACTGCACAGCTCATCATCGAGGTCGTTTCAGAGCATTTCCACATCTCTGTAGACCAGATGATTTCAAAGACCAGAAGCAGCGAGATTGCACGTCCAAGACAGATTGCCATGTACCTCTGCAAGACCATGACCTCTGATTCACTTGATGTAATCGGCCAGCTTTTGGGCGGCAGAGACCACTCTACTATCATCCACGGCATCAAGAAGGTCACCAAGGATTACGAGGAGAATGACAGTACACGTACTCTCATAGAAACTATCAAGAAAAAGATTAATCCAAATTAGTTTCTACCTATTTATATATGTGCTCATTTGCATGTTAATAATTTGGTTATAACCTTGCTTTTATTTCCACATGAGCATGTTAATGACAGGTTGAAGGAAAGTGAATAAAAAGTTATCAATTTTTATCATTTTTACTTCAACAGGCTTTTAATCAAGTTATCAAGCCGCTTAAAGCTTGTCTTTAAAGGCTTTGAAGGGGTTTTGAACTTTTTAACAGCCCCTAAGAAGAATATTACGAATATCTTTTAAATATTTATATATACGCGCAGGAAGGAGTTTTTCTAAATGAAACTTATTTGTTCAAAAGCAAATTTACTGAAAGGTGTTAATATCGTATCGAAGGCAGTACCTACACGTACTACAATGGCAATTCTCGAGTGTATACTGATTGATGCATCTGCAAACGAGATTAAGCTTATGGCTAACGATATGGAGCTTGGAATCGAAACAATAATAGACGGAACCATCGAAGAAAGAGGAATTATCGCTCTTGATGCCAAGATTTTTTCAGAAATAGTGAGAAAGCTTCCTGACAATGACGTAACAATTGAGACAGATGCTTCCTTCAAGACCGTCATATCATGTGAAAAGGCCAAGTTCAATATCATCGGAAAATCAGGTGATGATTTTTCTTACATACCATATGTTGAGAGAAATGAGTCTATTGTCCTCTCACAATTTACCCTTAAAGAGGTTATCAGACAGACAATTTTTTCAATTGCTGATAATGACAACAATAAACTGATGACAGGTGAGCTTTTTGAGATTGAGGAGAATAAGCTTCGAGTTGTTTCTCTTGACGGACACAGAATATCTATCAGATATATCGAGATGAAAAATCACTATGACAGCAAGAAGGTTGTTGTTCCCGGCAAGACTCTGCAGGAAATAAGCAAGATTATCCCGGGTTCAGCGGATGAGGATGTTGTTATCTATATCACTAACAATCATATTGTTTTTGAATTTGAAAATACTACTGTTGTTTCACGTCTTATCGAGGGTGAGTATTTCAAGATTGACCAGATGCTTTCATCTGACTACGACACTAAGGTTCGCATCAATAAGCGTGAGCTTCTTGACTGTATAGACCGTGCTACTCTTCTTGTCAAGGAGGGAGATAAGAAGCCTATTATCATGAATATCACAGATGGCAATATGGAGCTTCGCATCAATTCATTTATCGGTTCCATGAATGAGGACATCGATATCGACAAAGACGGAAAAGATATTATGATAGGCTTTAATCCTAAGTTCTTCATAGATGCACTTCGTGTTATCGATGAGGAGGAGGTTAATTTATACATGGTCAATCCAAAGGCACCATGCTTCATTAAGGATGATGAGGGCAAGTTTATTTACCTCATTCTTCCGGTAAATTTTAATACAGCAGCAAACTAGGAGATTTTATGAAACAGATTTCTATAAGAGAACAGGATGAGTTCATTAAGCTGGGACAGGCTCTTAAAAAGGCCAACCTTGTGAGCTCGGGAGTTGAGGCAAAAATTGTTATTCAGGATGGTCAGGTGACTGTAAACGGTGAGACTGAGCTTCAGAGAGGAAAAAAGCTTCACGACGGAGATGTTTTCTCATATGACGGCGAAACAGTTAAGGTTGTTAAATAATGATTATTAAGTCAATCCAACTGAGTAATTTCAGAAATTACGAAAAACTGGATATCAGCTTTGACAGTGAAACCAACATAATCTACGGCGATAATGCCCAGGGAAAGACAAATATACTTGAGGCTGCATATTTAAGCGGCACTACAAAGTCCCATAAGGGAAGCAAGGACAAGGAAATGATCCGGTTTGGCGAGGATGAGGCACATATCAGGACAATTGTCGAAAAAAATGACAAGGAATACCGGATTGACATGCATCTGCGAAAAAATGGTGCAAAGGGTGTGGCCATCAATAAAATGCCAATCAAAAAAGCGAGTGAGCTGTTTGGTATTTTGAATATTGTGTTTTTCTCTCCTGAGGATCTCAATATTATCAAAAACGGTCCTGCCGAGAGACGCAGATTTATAGATTTGGAGCTTTGCCAGCTTGACAAAATATATCTGTCTAACCTGAGTAAGTATAATAAGACATTAGTTCAGCGAAACAGACTGTTAAAGGATATAACTTACAGACCTGATTTGATTGATACACTTCAGGTGTGGGATATGCAGCTTCTTGAGTATGGCAGGCATGTTATAAAAAAGCGGCGCGAGTTTGTTAATGAGCTAAATGAGATAATACAGGACATTCACAGCAATATTTCGGGAGGCAGGGAGAAGCTTATACTCAAATATGAGCCGAGCATTGAGGATATTTTTTTCGAGGACGAGCTGCTTAAGGCAAGAAGCAGGGATTTGAAGCTATGCCAGACAACTGTCGGACCGCACAGGGACGATATGCTTTTTTCGGTGGACGGTGTGGATATCAGAAAATATGGCTCGCAGGGTCAGCAGAGGACATCTGCTCTCTCACTCAAGCTTTCTGAGATTAGTCTTGTAAAGAAAAATATAAACAGCACTCCCGTGCTTTTACTGGATGATGTGCTTTCAGAGCTGGATGGCAACAGGCAGAACTATCTGCTCAACAGCTTAAGTGATACACAGACTATTATCACTTGTACGGGACTTGATGAATTTAGTAAAAAATAGATTTCAGGTGGACAAGGTCTTTCATGTCGTGAAGGGCCAGGTGGAGGTTATTGATGAGTAAAGAAATACAGCAGAACAATCAGGAATACGGAGCTGACCAGATTCAGATACTTGAGGGTCTTGAGGCGGTCAGAAAAAGCCGGGTATGTATATCGGCAGTACGTCTTCGAGAGGACTTCATCATCTGGTTTACGAGATAGTGGACAATGCAGTTGATGAGGCCTTAGCCGGTTATTGTAAAAATATTGAGGTTACAATCGAGGAAGACAATTCCATAACAGTACAGGATGATGGACGAGGAATCCCGGTCGGAACCAATCATAAAGCAAAAAAATCAGCACTTGAAGTCGTTTTTACAGTGCTTCACGCAGGTGGTAAATTCGGCGGTGGAGGCTATAAGGTATCAGGCGGTCTGCACGGAGTTGGTGCATCTGTAGTAAATGCTCTTTCCACATGGCTGACAGTTGAGGTCTATAAGGACGGAAATATTTACAGACAAAGCTACAAGCGTGGCAAAACAGACGATACAGTAAAGATTGTTGGACAGTGTGACGAGTCACTTCACGGTACAAAGGTGCATTTTCTGCCGGATCCGGAGATTTTTGAGGAGACAGTGTATGACTACGATACCTTAAAGCAGCGTCTTAGAGAGACAGCCTTCCTCACAAAAGGACTTAAGATTACTTTAAAGGATGTGCGTGAGAACAGCTATCACAATCATGTATTCCACTATGAGGGTGGAATCAAGGAATTTGTAGAGTATCTTAACCGTGGCAAGGAGGCTCTCTATGATGAGGTAATCTACTGCGAGGGAACACAAAACGGTGTTTATGTAGAGGTTGCATTGCAGCACAATGATTCGTTTAATGATTCAACCTTCAGCTTTGTAAACAATGTAATCACACCTGAGGGAGGTACTCATCTCGCAGGCTTTAGAAATGCCCTGACAAAGACCTTCAATGCCTATGCGCGTGAGAAAAAGATACTTAAGGATTCAGGATCCGGCCCTGACAGGTGATGATATCCGTGAGGGACTTACCGCAATCATCAGTATCAAGATTGAGGAGCCTCAGTTCGAGGGACAGACAAAGCAGAAGCTTGGAAACAGTGAGGCCAGAGGAGCCGTAGATGCTGTTGTATCGGAAAAACTCACATATTTCCTCGAGCAGAATCCTGATGTAGCCAAAAATATTTGTGAGAAATCACTTTTAGCACAGAGAGCCAGAGAGGCCGCAAGAAAAGCAAGAGACCTGACCAGAAGAAAGACCTCTCTCGATGGAGGGACTCTGCCGGGCAAGCTGGCTGACTGCTCAGACAAGGATCCTAAAAACTGTGAAATTTTCATAGTCGAGGGAGATTCAGCCGGCGGTTCTGCAAAGACAGCAAGGAGCCGTGCTACACAGGCAATTTTACCTCTGCGAGGCAAGATACTGAATGTTGAAAAGGCAAGACTTGACCGTATATATGACAATGCAGAAATCAGAGCCATGATTACAGCATTCGGAACAGGAATCCATGAGGATTTTGATATAACAAAGCTGCGTTATGACAAGATAATCATCATGACAGATGCCGATGTAGACGGTGCTCACATCGCTACTCTCATGCTCACCTTCCTCTACAGATTCATGCCTGATCTGATCAAGGAGGGACATGTATACTTGGCTACACCGCCACTTTACAAGGTGGAGAAAAACAAGGGTGTATGGTATGCCTACGATGATGACGAGCTCAAGCAGATTTTAAATGACATAGGCCGTGACAATAATAACAAGATCCAGCGATACAAGGGACTTGGCGAGATGGATGCTGATCAGCTCTGGGAGACAACAATGGATCCTGATCACAGAATTTTGAAACAGGTCATGATAGACGGAGAAAATTCATCTGAGCTTGATGTGACATTTACCACACTGATGGGTGATAAAGTAGAGCCAAGAAAAGAATTTATTGAAGCTAATGCCAAGTATGTAACAAATCTTGACATCTAGCAGGGAGGAGTAATTTAAGTGGACGACAAAATTTTTGACCAGATACAGCAGGTCGATTTGAAAAAAACAATGGAGAGCTCCTACATAGATTACGCGATGAGCGTTATTGCAAGCCGTGCCCTCCCTGATGTCAGGGACGGATTAAAGCCTGTTCAGAGGCGAGTACTCTACTCTATGGTCGAGCTCGGAAATACACCTGACAAGCCACATAGAAAATGTGCGCGTATTGTCGGTGATACAATGGGTAAATACCACCCACACGGAGACAGCTCAATCTATGGAGCACTCGTAAATATGGCACAGGACTGGTCTATGAGATACGCACTCGTGGACGGTCATGGAAACTTTGGTTCAGTCGATGGAGACGGAGCCGCTGCCATGCGATACACAGAGGCAAGACTCTCAAAGATTTCTCTTGAATTAATCAAGGATATCGGCAAAAATACAGTAGATTTTGAGCCAAACTTTGATGAGACAGAAAAAGAGCCGACAGTGCTCCCATCAAGATATCCGAACCTTTTAGTAAACGGAACCACAGGAATCGCGGTAGGTATGGCAACCAATATCCCACCTCACAATCTGCGTGAAGTGGTAAATGCCGTAGTGCGCCTTATCGACAACGATATCGAGGACAAAGAAACCACAATTGATGAGCTTATCGATGTGGTAAAGGGACCGGATTTCCCTACAGGCGGCATAATTCTTGGAACAAGTGGTATCAAAGAGGCTTACAGAACAGGTCGCGGCAAAATAAGAGTCCGTGCTGTCACCAATATCGAGCCGATGGAAAACGGCAAAAACAGAATTGTAGTGACAGAGCTGCCATACAACGTAAACAAAGCTCGTCTTATTGAGAAAATAGCTGAGCTTCATAAGGACAAAAAGATAGATGGAATAACAGACCTCCGCGACGAGACAAGCCGTGAGGGAATGAGAATCGTGGTAGAGCTCCGACGTGATGTGAACCCGAGTGTAGTTTTAAATCTGCTTTTCAAGCATACACAGCTCCAGGATACGTTTGGAGTGATAAACCTTGCACTCGTAAACGGAGAGCCAAAGGTATTAAATCTATACGATCTGCTCAACTACTATCTCATCCACCAGAAGGATGTAGTGACCAGACGTACAAAGTTTGATCTCGACAAGGCAGAGGCCAGGGCACATATTGTAGAGGGTCTCATTATTGCCCAGGACAACATAGACGAGGTAATAAGTATTATCCGCTCAAGCCAGACCACACAGCAGGCAAAGACCAGATTGATGGAGAGATTTGGTCTGACCGATGAGCAGTCACAGGCAATTGTCGATATGCGTCTTAAGGCTCTTACAGGACTGGAAAGAGAAAAGCTCGAGGCTGAGTATAAGGAGCTCATGGCTCAGATTGCGCAGTTAAAGGCAATTCTTGCCGATGAGAAAAAGCTTCTTGGAGTAATCAGGGAGGAAATTATCGCAATTGCAGATAAATATGGCGACGACAGAAAGACAGAAATAGGCTATGACGAGTATGATATGTCGATGGAGGATCTCATTCCTGAGACAAATACAGTCATAACAATGACAAAGGTAGGCTACATAAAGCGCATGAGCACTGACAATTTCAAGGCTCAGCACCGCGGTGGCAAGGGAATAAAGGGAATGGAGACAATCGAGGATGATTATATCGTCGAGATGCTCATGACCACATCACATCACTACCTGATGTTTTTCACAAATACAGGAAGAGTATACAGAATCAAGGCATATGAGATACCGGAGGCTAGCCGCACATCAAGAGGCACAGCCATCATCAATCTCATACCTCTTCAGCCTGACGAGAAAATAACAGCCATGATTCCAATCAAAGAATACGAGGATGACAAGTATCTGTTCATGGCTACAAGAAACGGAATAGTCAAGAAAACACCGATAAAGGATTATGAGAATATCCGAAAGAACGGACTTGCAGCAATCAATCTGCGCGAGGACGACAAACTCATAGAGGTCAAGGTCACAGACAATTCAGAGGATATTTTGCTCTTCACCAAATTCGGACAGTGTATCAGATTCAAGGAGACAGATGTGCGCTCAACAGGCCGTACAACCATGGGTGTAATCGGAATGAATCTTGCACCAAATGATGTAATAATCGCAATGCAGACCGCATCAATGGGTGAGGCAGTGCTTTTGGTATCATCAAACGGACTTGGAAAACGTACACGAATTGACGAATTTACCACACAAAACCGTGGCGGTAAGGGAGTAAAATGCTACAAGATTACAGAAAAATCAGGCAATCTCGTAGGAGTTAAATCAGTTGAAAACGATGACGAGCTCATGCTCATCACAACAGAGGGCATTATCATCAGAATCCAGGTAAGCGATGTAACAGTGCTTGGACGAATCACAACAGGTGTCAAGCTCATCAACCTGAAAGAAGGAGTCAGCGTAGCCAGCATCGCAAAGGTAGTAGAGGATAAGACTCTCATGCCACCTGAGGAAGCTAAGGCAGAGACTGACGAATCAGAAAATAGTGACGAAGACTCAGCAGAGAATAATAATTCACATGCCGAAGCTATCGAAAATAACACAGAAGCATAACTAAATTCATAAAAGCAGGGTCATAAGATCCTGCTTTTTGCGAATGTGGTGATACTATTTGAAATGTATTGAGAAAAAATGTATACATGCAAGCACTATGCAACATATTTACGTTTTCAGAGGCTTTGAATAGTAATAAATAAACATAATACGGAAAAATAAATATGTTTATCCACAAAAACACAAAAAATAATATTGAATTGTGGATAAAAGGTGCCGGAATTTAAAATACAGAGAATAAAAAGAGAGGAAAAGAAATGATCAGGGAAATAAACGTTTCAGAAATAACAGCTGCAATAAAGGAAATGTGCATACAGGCAAATCATTTTCTTTCGCCGGACATGGACAAGACACTTAAAGCTGCAACAGCAAATGAAGAATCACCTTTAGGTAAAAAAATATTAAACCAGCTACAGGAAAACTTAAAAATAGCAGGCGAGGATATGATACCGATATGTCAGGATACCGGAATGGCAGTTTTTTTCATAGAAATAGGCCAGGATGTCCATTTTACAGGAGGCGTATTGGAGGATGCCATAAATGAAGGAGTCAGACAGGGCTACACCGACGGCTATCTGAGAAAATCAGTGGTAAAGGATCCGCTCATCAGGGAAAATACAAAGGACAACACACCTGCAGTCATCCATTACTCAATAGTTTCCGGCGACAAAGTCAAAATAACCTTTGCACCAAAGGGCTTTGGAAGCGAGAACATGAGTCGTGTATTTATGTTAAAGCCGACAGATGGTATAGAGGGAGTAAAAAATGCGATTCTGACAGCAGTTTCAGATGCAGGGCCAAACGCATGTCCTCCTATGGTTGTCGGAGTCGGAGTCGGTGGAACCTTCGAAAAATGCGCAATAATGGCAAAAAAAGCGCTGACAAGAGAAGCAGGCGCACATTCAGACATAGAGTATGTGGCAGAGCTTGAAAAAGAGATGCTTGAAAAAATTAATAATCTGGGTATAGGGCCTGGAGGACTCGGCGGAAGCACTACTGCCCTCGCAGTAAACATAAACACATATCCAACCCACATTGCAGGATTGCCGGTTGCGGTAAATATTTGCTGTCACGTAAACCGCCATGTAGTGAAGGAATTGTAAAGAATTATTGCATAGAAGAAAGAAAATGGCAATTTTAATTGTTACAGCTACAATGAAATGTGAACTGTAATTAAAAAAGCTATAATTGTTACAGGTTATATTATGCTGGAAAAATAAATATACAGTAAAAATAAAAGAATCAGGAGAAAAAAATGGAAAAACATATAACAACTCCAATCACACAGAAAATAACAAAAGACCTGAAATCAGGAGACTATGTATACATAACAGGTGAAATGTATGTGGCAAGAGATGCTGCACATAAAAGAATGATAGAGGCGCTGGACCGTAAAGAGGAACTGCCAATAGATATAAAGGATTCGACAATCTACTATATGGGACCATCACCGGCCAGAGATGGTCGTCCAATTGGCTCAGCCGGACCTACAACAGCAACAAGAATGGACAAGTATGCCCCAAGACTGCTTGATTTAGGTGAAAAAGCAATGATTGGCAAAGGAAAAAGATCAAAAGAAGTAATAGATGCAGTCATTCGCAATAAAGCAGTGTATTTTGCCGCAGTCGGTGGAGCAGGCGCTCTCCTTTCAAAATGCATAAAATCATCAGAAGTAATCTGCTATGATGATCTCGGTGCAGAGGCAATAAGAAAGATATACGTAGAAGATTTCCCGGTAATTGTGGTAATAGACAGTGAAGGAAACAATTTGTACGAGACTTCAATAAAAGAATTTAAAAAAATATAAAAATACTATTGACAAAACAAAGAAAATTTTTATAGAATAAACAATGCGTCACGTAAGTGCGTAAAACATTTAAATAATTTATGTAAAGACTTTGGAGAAGTACTCAAGTGGCCGAAGAGGTGCCCCTGCTAAGGGTATAGGTCGGGAAACTGGCGCGAGGGTTCAAATCCCTCCTTCTCCGCTTTATCTTCTACATAAAATAATTTAAAAAAGTTCTTGACAAATGCAAAACATTTTTGATTTTTGCGCTATTCCTTTGTGCAAGCTGCTATCGCATTTTTATTTTGCAACAGCCCCCTCTTTTTTATTTCCGGAGATTTTTATTTTCGGGTATAGGCTTCCATGCCGTGCTCGGCGGGGTCGTAATATTCCATCAGGGTGATGTAGTTTTCCGGGAGTGGCAGAATGCCGCACGCAGAACGCTGTCTGCCGGGCTGTTCACGCTCATCAGGCTGAGGATGTAGTACACCAGCATCCGCAGCACATCGCTCTCCACCTCGTAGCACAGACCCACCGCCAGCACCGGCACCACCACCTGCTGCGCCCGCAGCGGCACGATGGCCCCCACCTGCTCCAGAATGGGTCTGCTCATGGCCGAAGCCGTCATCACGCAGCGCAGCACCTTCGTCCACGACATTTTACGGATGTTCTCCATGCTGCGCAGCCGTTCCATCACAGCTTCATCGTCCAGGATCACGCCCTCGGCCGCCTCTTTCTCCGAGAGGGTAAAGGCACACTGCAGCATATCCATAAAGGCAGCTTCATATTTTTCGTGGTAATTTGCGGCGCTTTTGCAGAACGCCAGAGCCGCCGCGATCACCGAATCCACATCTTCCTTTGTGGCCAGCTGGTCGAACCGCAGCGGCACGCCGCCCATCCGGCTCTCGATGATGCTCAGATCATCCAGCTCGTTCTGGTACGCCGTGGAGGGCAGAAAGCGGTCGTTTCCGTTGCGGTGGTAGCCCCACTCTTCCGGCATCACGCGGGCCACGATGTCGCCGCTGGAAATGATGTTGAAGATATTGCTTACATCCCAATCCGTTTTCAGTCCGCCGTCTGCAGTGTGGTCGT
>ENA-OQJY01000042-OQJY01000042.1-human-gut-metagenome-genome-assembly--contig:-NODE-42-length-20204-cov-3.599392_pt1 | contig 20204 bp, 23 predicted proteins | sample MGYA00242643_ERZ504788 | MGnify/ENA primary metagenome ERZ504788 (study PRJEB26092, sample SAMD00036361) | human gut metagenome | host: Homo sapiens | study: EMG produced TPA metagenomics assembly of...
GAAACAGCTTTCCATCTATACAGAATGCACCTCCTAAGGTGTGGTTCAAAGACAGATATATCGCATTTGGATACTTTTGCTTTTTTTCTGCAAGCATTGCAGCATTAGCATCGTTTTCAAAATATACTGGAATTTCCAAAGCCTGCTCTAAAAAGCGCAGACTATAATTCTCTATACCTAAAGCATGGGATTTTAAAACGATCCGTTCTTTCTGATCAATAATTCCTGGAATCGCCACTCCAATCCCAAGTAGCGTGTCCTTCGCTAATTCGCCTTCAAGAAAAGTTTTGACCTTTTGTGCCACCTCTGTACAATAGAATAATTCTGCCGTAAATTTTAAACGGATGCGATCTTTTTTTATAATCTCATCTCCAAGATTTACTAATACCATTTCTATATGATTCGCTGTAATCAAAATTCCCATTGCATGACAGTATGACTTATTAATCCCTATACTTTTTGCCTTTCGTCCACCGGTCGAAGCATATTCCCCAGTTTCTTCCAACACCATTTTTTCTAACAAGTCATTCACATTTGCTAACACAGTCGGCATACTCAAGTTTAACTCTTTTGCGATTCCCGCCTTGGATGTAACATGATTGTTTAGAACATAATTAATTATTTTTTTTCTTGTTATATTTTTTTTATCTTTATTTTCCGTTTTCTTATCCTCTTTTATTAAATATATTATAAAAGAATTATATGCTTTTTTATTCTTCTTGTAAAGTAATGTTTTATAATTAATCTCCGACAGAATTTATCTTATAAACAGCCAAAAGCTCCCGAAGGAGTTTTCCACGCTTTAGATCTACACCAATTCTTTTAGCACAAGTTCTTCTGCCATATTACAAATACCATTTACCAATCTGACCCATTCCATCTGATCACGAGCTTTCAACTCAGCACTGATTGCATCCAACTTCTAAATCTAAGTCGATCTCTATCGTGTCATCTGGTTTTTGTTGGGACAAAAGAACTACCGTCTCACAGAACATATTTTATCGCAAGGCTTTTAAAAATGGAATAGATTTTTACCAAACGACAGTTTTCAAAAAACTTATCTGTCAAAAATTAATTTCTCCCACGGTTCATATCCTGCCATGTAGCCGAATTCTTCCTCATTTCTGAATCCTTCAAGTAAGTTTTTTCTTTTACACCATCTAATATAGCTTCATCAATATCTCTGAACTTCATATGCTTATATAAACCGGACTTTCTAAAATCATACATAGTACCCACATTATCAAGAAGATGTTTTACCACCTTATATGTTCCCTCTACATCTTTCCCTGCACATACAATATCAAGCATTGGCGAATGCTCATTATATTTTCCCATTTCCAATGTATGTGCAACTGCCTGTACCTTCCCTGACAAAAATCTCGCATAACCGATATCATTTTCCCGCAATGCCAGTCCCGCCATTGTGGAAAGAACAAAATTAAGTGTACTAAAGCCGGAAAAAATAACATTTTCATATTTCTCATATGCTTCTTTGATTTTTCCCTGCTCCTGGAGTAATCTTCCCTGATAATAACTTTTCATAGGATCGTGTTCTGAAAAATAGTCCAGATATTTTTCTGCTTTGGCGTAATTCTTCTTACGTAAATAAAATCCAAATAAGGAATCTGCTGCATGATGCTGTATCTCTTCATTCTCATCATGTAGTGCCAGCTCATACCATGCGTTAATCTGCTTATCATATTTTTCCGGATTCATGCATTTATCCGTTATTCTTCTTGCATCAAGCATTACCGCAGCCTGCCAGATAAGCATGTTACAATTCGGATATTCCTTTATAAGTCTCAATGCCCATTCATAAGTCTTTTCATAGCCTTCTTCTGAAAACATCCTGTCCATCTTCCTGATAATTTCTTCGATTTCAATATCTGAAAGTTTTTCATGAAAAGAAAGTAATGTATCAAGTGAAATATCAAGCAGTCTTGCAATTGGTGCCAGCAGTTCAATATCCGGCTTGGAATTACTATTCTCCCATTTGTTTACAGCCGGTGTCGTCACGCCTAATCTGTTTGCCATCTCCTCCTGCGTCATACCAGCTTCTTTTCTATATTTTTTTATAACAACGCCTATATCCATTTGCTTCATCTCCTAAAAAATTCAAAAGCTTTTGTATACTCAGTATATCAGATTCATATAGATTGCTCAATTGAACAATGTTTAATTTCTATTCAATTTAATTAACCACTAGGAAATGTTGCATGATTAATCTGCTGTTTTGGCTGCCTTGATACTTCTTAGGTTGACGGCTAGATACGCATTAGAGATGTCTCCATCCAAATGCTGTTCTAGCAAGGGATTTTCCCCTTGAACCCATCATTTACGATATATGGTGGCGCTTTTCGCCCCCAAATAGTGAAAGTGGGGGCACTTTCTGCCCCCACTCAGGAAATGTTGCTAAAATACTGTTTAGATTTATCATACATACAAAATGGACGTTATCTATTTCTCCTCTTCGTTAAGACCTAGTTCATTACATATTACTTGCTATCCCTGATACCTTATTCTTTCTACCAGCGTTTCCTTTTTCAGATTACTGCTTAAAACGCAGGAAAGTACAATCTGCAACAGACCGACCAAAAAAATCATAATAAAAATTGGTACGATTGGAACATGATAGATATTCATTCCAAATATTCCATTATGTTTTGCATAGGAAAAAAGTGCATAGCCGAGCGGCAGACCAATGATCAAAGCTACGCATATGGTACCAACCGTAAAAATCAGTCCCTGTAACTGCAGGCATAAATTTAATTGTTTATTTGTCATACCCACAGCCTGTAATATACCATATTCCTGCTTTTTTGTCGTAATATTCATGATCATGGTATTCGCCATATTCATAAACCCGATGAGTCCTACAATAGCCATAAACAGATAACAGCCAAGCTTCATCATGCTGCTTGCAAATTCGGCAGATTGTAACTGCGCATGATAAGTATCCATTTTTATATGCGAAGTATTAGAAATCAAAGTATTCAGACTTTGTTCTACAGATGCCACATCTTTTTTATCACAGTCCACCCACAGATAGCCATAGGCTGTTCCTCTCAGATTCATGGAACGATATACACCTTCCGGAATGACAAGATAAGTGTCCGCACTTACAAAAGATCCTGCAATCTTTCCCTGATAGGTATAGGTTCCACTTCCATTCTCAAAGTCAAATGCAATGGATTCACCCGGAGCATATCCATCTTGTTCCATCCATGTTGACCAGCCAAAGAAAATATCACCATTCTTTACCGCCTGATCATAGTCCATAGAGCCAATATCCCCTTCTTGGCGCATAAAATCAAAATCCTTTTTACTCACAATATCAGCCGGAAATCTTGTTCCGTTCAGATTTACAGAGACAATCTCTCTCGTCATGACATCTGTTACTCCCGGAATACTTTTGATTTCTTCAATCAGCGAATCATTCAATGGATCATCCGTCAGAATCGTATCCAGATTATTCTCCGGATATCTTTCATCATACTCAGCAGAATAGTCAAGCTGCAGTTCAAATTGTCCATGATTAACGGAAAGACGTGCTTCATGCTCCGTGTCAATATTTCCCACATAATTAGAGATAATCACAAACAATACGCAAGAAAAACCCATTGTGAGGATAGTACCAATAGTTCTTTTGGGATTACCCGTTACATTTGCCATTGCCATAGAAAACACGGTGACATTTTTTCTGCCATTTCGTTTTCCTTTTTTGTGTGTTTCTGCATTTTCTAAATACCGTGTTGCTTCGATAGGTGAAATCCGTGAAACAATTTTCATTGGTTTACGCAGTGCCAAAGCAACGGTAAGAAATGATACGAAAATACACAGAAGCATAACAGGCAGGGAAAACAGAGGCACCTGCTGATTTTGAACTCCCATAGAGCCAGTTTGGGTTGATACAAGGTTCCCCTGTTCTACCAGCCAGTTAAAACCGCATTTTGCAATCAGAAAACCAAGAAGCAATCCAACCGATATTGAAGAAATTGTCAAAAACATACCCTCTCTGAAGATCAGTTGTTTCATCTGCTTTTTTGTCGCTCCCAGAGCCTTGATTTTTCCATACTCCTGTATCTTGTTGGCAATACCGACCTGAAAAATATTATAAATGACCACAACAGAGAAAAGTACAATTGCAAGAATCAAAACCCCGCATACCGCAATCATTTCATAACTCGGCTGCAAGACCCATTGCAAATAGAGATCATTGACTATAACGTTTTTTTCTTCGATCCCACAAGCTGCTGCAATCTGCTTTATAACCGAATCAATATTATTCATAGATACATTTGCAGAATCATTTAAAGTAAAATAAATATTATACTGTCTGTCATTCTCTGCGACGTGCTCATCATAAAACTCCTGTGACCCGAAAGCAACATAAGATGCCTCGATGGTATACTCATCCCGATCATATAGGATTCCGCTGACAACAAATTCTTCCGGCTTATATTCTGACTGCATCCCTGCGCGGTAATCCAGTGTAACCGTATCTCCGACCTTTACATCATCATATCCCATTGCACGAAAAAATGCTCTTCCTGCGGCAATTTCCTGCGTTTCCCCCGGATACTTTCCTTCCTTTAACTCATATTCCTTATTATAGGGAAGCATTTTTCTTGCAGTCTCATCCATGCAGACAAACCCGCCATTTTCATTTCCTTTCAGGATGCCCTCCGTACACATGATGCCGATATCAGATATCTCAGCTCTGCGTTCCACTTCTTTTAATTGCGTACCATCTGCTGCGACAAACAGACCATAATTGCTTCCATATGAGCCTGCCGCCTGACTTTTCTGCAAACGTATCATTCCATTTCCCACAGTACTGATAATCACAAGCAGCATCGTAGTCAGACATATGGACATCATAATCAGTATACTTCTTGTCTTGTTCTTTTTGTCATTGCTATATGCAATCCTGCTTATTGTCTTCATCTGAAATCCACCACCTGTCCATCCTCAATTACCAGAATACGATCAGCGACCTGTGCAATTTCGTCATCATGGGTAATCATTACAATTGTCTGTCCATATTTTTTTGCTGTCATCTTAAGCAGGGCGATTACCTCATCACTGGTCTTAGAATCAAGATTTCCTGTCGGCTCATCTGCAAATATAATTTCCGGACGATTCACCAGTGCTCTTGCAATTGCTACTCTCTGCTGCTGTCCTCCGGATAACTGATTTGGCAGATTATAAATCCGGTTTTCAATCCCCAGAGTTGCAATGATATCATTTACATACGCTTCATCCACTTTTCTTCCATCCAGCCCCAGTGGCAGTACAATATTTTCCCAGACATTAACAGATGAAACCAGATTAAATGCCTGAAAAACAAATCCGATTTTTCTTCTGCGGAAAACAGCAAGGGCATCTTCCTTCATCCTGTATAAATCTTTCCCGGCTAAAGTAACACTGCCTTTTGTAGGGGTGTCAAGCCCTCCAAGCATATGAAGTAATGTACTTTTACCGGAACCTGACTTTCCAACAATTGCGACAAATTCTCCCTGCTCAATCTGAATGTCCACCTGATTGACCGCTTTGACCTGATTCTCACCCGCGCCATAAAATTTACAAAGCTGCTTGGTTTCTAATATCACACTCATGTGTTGCCTCCTTTTCAATTCTGTAAAGCATACCTTTTCAGCAAACTTTCTTTGCCTGTTTATATAATTGGTCATTTTTCAACCTACATCCAAATTGTATCAGGATAATCTTTCATTTCACTTTCAAAAAACGAGCAGAAGTCTTACAGAATTGTAAGATTTCTGCCCACTTAAAATTTAACCAACATATGGTAATTGAATCACAAACGTGCTTCCTTTTTTCTTTTTGCCGGAGGTTACCATGATTGTACCTCCGTGTTTTTCGATAATTTCTCTCGATAGAAAAAGTCCGATTCCTGTACCACTCTTTTCCATGACCTCCCCGGAACTTCCTCGGTAAAATCGTTGAAAAATTTTGTGATACTCATTCTGCGGAATACCAATTCCCTGATCCTCAATTTCCATTCTTACAAGATCGTTTCTTTTTTGTAACCGGATAAATATTTTTGAACCACCCGGACTGTACTTGACCGCATTATCCAGAACGTTGATCACAGCTTCACCAAGCCACCTTTTATCCTGCATAATCGTGCATGTTTCCAGCTCTTTTTCATAGTCAAAAACGAATTCAATTTCTTTCTCATCCGCTTTAGGATAAATGCGGTTCACAGCAGATATGACAGTATCCATAAGCGGAAGTTTTTTCTTATTAATCTGAATCAGTCCAGTTTCCATCTTGGATATTTCAAGAAGCGACTGCAATAATGTCTCCAGTCCATCCAGAGCACTCCGACAACGGATACGAAACTCCTCCTGTTCTGTGGCACTTAAGTCATTCTGCATCAGCACACTAAAACATGTATCCAAAGCTGCAACCGGTGTCTTTAGCTGGTGAGAGATATCAGAAACCATTTCTTTCGTGCTCTCTTTTTCTGCCCGTGCTTCTTCCTTTAGCAACTGAATATGATGTCCGATTGCTTCAAGCTGATCATTCAATTTTTCCAGTTCTGCATGATTTTCCGTTTTCAGTAAAGCATCAAATTTATTTTCACGGAATCTGATCAGAATTTCTTCCAACTGGTCTAAAATTTTCTGATGACACGCATCTTCTTTTTTCTTCCAATAAAGTAAAAAAGTCAAAAGAAGCACGCATATCACAGTGCTTACAGCACCGGTCACCATAACCTGATGCCGGAATTGCGAATAAAATGCATTCCCTTTATTCCCCCAGTATCCATATTGCTCCAATAATCGCCTTCCCTGTTCGTTGGTTTCAATATCCTTATCCTTAAGCAATTCCGAAACAGCATCCAGCCCGGAAAATTCTTCCTTTGCAGCAATCTCTGTCATAAGATTCATTTTATATTTATAATCTTCATAAAACACATACATGGTAAAGCAATTTAATATTGCAAACAATAATATGACAGGTAATACCAAGGATAGCACTACTGTAATCTTCTTGCGATATCTCTTTGTCACTGCCTTACCTCCTGATTCCATATATACCCAAGACCTCTGATATTCTTTATATAGACCGGTGCAGCCGGATTGTCTTCGATTTTTTCACGGAGTCTTCTGATATTGACAGCGATTGTATTTTCATCCACAAAATCCCCTTCCAGATCAAACACATTTTCCAATATTTGTGTTTTTGAAAGAATCTGTTTCGGATTCTGAAGAAAAAAAGTCAGCATTTTTAACTCCGTTTTTGTCAGACTGATTTCACGACTCTTTATCAGGACTTTCATTTCTCCTGCGATAAATACGATATCTCCCGAAATCATCTTTCCGGCTTCCGTTTTCTCCTGTCTGCGGCGGAAATGTGCTTCTATTTTCAAAAGAAGTACCGAAAGACTAAACGGCTTTGTAATATAATCATCTGCCCCTGCTTCATATCCCATGACCTGATCCATCTCCTGATCTAGTGCTGTAAGACAAATAATGTATGTATTATAATTGCATCTCATCCACCTTACAAATTCCAGTCCATTCCCATCCGGAAGATTCACATCACAAATGGTAACATCCACATTATTATCACTTGCAATTCTTTTCGCTTTTTTCACTGATTCTGCTGAAAAAACCTCATATCCGGATTTTTTCAGTGAGAATGTAATTCCACGATTTAAATTTTCATCATCTTCAACCACGAGTATACCTGGCATAGCATATGCACCTCTCTTTATTAACTATTCATCTTAAAATGCTTCAATGTCGGCATTATGTTCAGCCACATACTTCTTTATCATAATCAATGGCTGTCGCATACAAGTCAGTAATCTTCTGATAGAACTTTCTTTCACTGGCACGAATTTCACGGATACGCTCTAACTGCTTATCAAAATACTTCTCTGTCAGATACGCTCCGCGTTTCAGCCGTTCATCATCCATCACCCAACCTTTGATGGTGTCGTTCTTGGCGATCTGACTTACCCATTTACGAAACTGTACGGCACGCTCGGAATTGACCTTGAAGCCTACGGCAATGATCATTTGAAGGCTATAGTGCTTGGTATCACGTGTAACCTGACGAGACCCTTCCGTTTGAACTATTCGGAAATTCCGAATAGTTGCCGTCTCTTCTAATTCACTATCTGCATAAATTTTTTTAATATGTTCATTTATTGTCGGTAAACCAACATCATACAATGTGGCCATCATTCTCTGCGTCAGCCATATATTTTCATCCTCATAGCGCATCTCAACACTGTCCTGCTGATCACCAACAGAGGCAACATAGGTTAAGTATTCCGCCGCGCTAGAGCGGATAGTTATCTCATCTTTTTTCTTTGCCAAATAGAATGCCTCCCTTCTACATATCACTAGATCCAGCCATTCTTTTTAAATTTCTCAATTTGAGCTAATTCTTCCTCAGAAGGTTTGCCCGCCTTACCCACGCTGACCGAAGTGTTTAAATATTCGTTATTCCATCCGTTCATGATTTTGACAACCTCATCAGATACACGAATATCACGTTTCGTGATGGATTCCAGATTCCAATCCATTACATCAGAGGTTCCCATTGCCTTAGTAATTACAATTTTGGAAGCTGTGTACTCTTTTTTCTTCTTGCCAAAATATCCATTACCAGCGACAATGTTCAGCTTCTTTTCAAATGGGAGCTTATTGCCTATATGCTCAATTTTTTCTTTGATTGTTGCATCTGGCTCATACATAACATATTTCATTCCACTTGCAACAGACATCTCTTCTGCAGCTTCTGCCTGATGAGTTTCATCTTATCTGCAATATTCTTCTGTGATAATACGCAGTCAGAAAATAAATGCTTTTCTTCTCCAACTTATTGCCAATCTCACTGTATTTATCGTCATAGGCTTCTTTAGAAATTTTATCATCCCGATACATATCAGTCAATTTCTTTTCAAGAGAGGAAATCTCTTTCTCAATACACTTCAATTTTTCTGTACTGTCGTCTTTAGCATTCATAACAATAACCGCTGATCCCGCTCCCCTGCTAATACACTCATCATTAATCTGTAATATTTCGTAAACAACTGCTGCATCTACAATCGATTGTTCTACGGATTTTTTTGCCTTTATAAACCCATTGTTTATAACTACAATATCGCCTTTCTTTATCGTAGCACTTTCTATCTGTAGCTTTATATCAAATATATATGTTCCATGTGTTCCATAATTTATACATCTTCTTTTCAACTTTCTACTAACCAAACTAGGAATTGTATGTTGATCACTTACATATAAGCCATATTCGATAGATAAAGCAACGTCGCTTATCTGGTCGGCACTTATACGAGTGCTTGCGTCAGCTCTGGTCTTGTAGCCGTTCCTAAAATCTGTGTTAATGTCGATACAGTAAGCGTCCTCGCCCTCAACGGTCAAATGTCCCTCGTTAAAGGTAGAACCAATCGAACCGTCATTCATTACTTTTTCAACGATACCGACAAGCTCTTTTGACCCCGTCCAGTATTTCTTGCTTTCTGCATGAACGAGTGTCGTTGGTAAAGCAGTAACGACAGCCGCAAGAGCTAAGAATCCCGTACACAATCGTTTCCATGTCTTTTTCCTAAATCTAATGCTTCTTTCATTTTGGGTAATAAAATAACCGTCCAATAAGAACGGCTAGAAATAGAAAAGGAACGTCATCTTAGGCATTCCTTTTCTATGAGATATTCAATTTTAATGCTTATGTGCTGTTCCATATATCTTGCATAAAAGTGTATCACAACGTATCAAGAACCATTCAATGGTAATAAATTGATATGTGTTACTCCTTGAAAATACTAATACATACTGTTATGAACACTTATTACTTTAAACATGATTTCTATGGCCTAACTTTTGTTTTTTTGGATATTTCACTTTTGCGCTTATTGAAAGCATTATCGATATATGTTTCTGGGTCATTTTTAAAATCTTCCCATTTGACAAGAACACAATAACGCTCATCTTCTGACCAAGAACATCCACTTTCTTTAGGAATATAATAATTATAACTAAACTCTTTTATGGTAGTATTATCGTTTATACATACAATGTTGTGGTTCTTTCCACATACTGAACACTGCTCCTTACCTTTATATACTTTGTCATACATAGAAGGTAAAACGATACCTAATATACCATTCTTCGTATTGTTCTCACCATTATACAAAGATGCTTGCAATTCTCTTTTAATATATGTTTGGTCTTGTAGAAATGAATTTTCAGCACTATATTCTCCAATAAGATAAATTGTCACTGTAGAATCAGCAAGATAATCCTCTCTAATTTTACACATAATATAATCTTCATCATCAGAATTGATGGGTTCATCCAATGATTTATCTATCATATCAACATCCATATCTTCTTGAATCTTTTTCTTATAATCCATATCTTCTGTTTTAAAAGATATAAAACATTTATGTGCCATATTAAGCCTTTCCTCTTATTATTCAATCATAAGTATTTTCTTTGTATCAGCAATAGTATTCTTGTATGTTTCTATTTCCCATTCAATAGTAGTGTTTGCCAAAAACTCTGCTTCATATTTTTTGGTAGTTTTTCTCATCCTTTAGACAAAGATAGCAAGTTGCCAATGTTGCATACATCCAATAATTTATTTCATTGTCTCTAATATTTTCTTCTAGTAACGATATAATTTCTCTGCATACCTTTTTGCTCTCAAATTTTAAATATTCGATTTCATCTACTTCTAAATCTGGTTTTTGTGTTTTGAGTAATAAACAGTTTGAATAATTTTCACCATTATAGTAGTCATTTTTTATTATAAATCCTTTTTTATAATAGTTTATTGCTTCGTCCAAGTAATCATAATTCTTATTTAGTTTAAATAAATTCTTATAAATAGCACCAGTAATACCTATAGTCTCTAAATCTAAAGATTTTTTGGGATTTAAAGATTGTATAGTATTCAAGGCTTCTCCAAGAGCTAGAGTTTTCATTAGGATACTTAGATTTGTATTGCACCAAAGCTAATTGCTGGACAACATAGTCGTTATTTGGTAATATATCCCGCAATTTCTTCCATTCAGAAATTGATTCCTTGAATTTACTTTCATTTTTTAAGGCTTCCGCCTTACCCACAAGATTTGATATTGTTTCTTCTTTTGTCTTGGCTGTATCAAGCAATTCACCTAATTCTCTATCGGATATATTAGGGGGAACTATATTAGGTAAGTATGTATATAGTGGACTATCAATGTTTTGTTCTTCACTTGCTTTGATGAACGAATGAAGATTTGTTTTTATTTTTTCAGCTTCTTCATCATCTAAGACTTCACCGAAATCTTTATAGGTGAGAATCCTACAATGATTTAAGTCAAAAGGAATTTTCTCACTTTCCTGCATCATAATAATTGTTGAGAACGGTTTCGATGCATGTCGAATTCCAAGTTCGTATATTGCATTTTCATTCATCGTTGTAATATCAGCTATTACTAAATCTGCTTTCAACAATAATGAGTACATACTAACATCAATTATTTCTGAGCCAGAAATTTCATCAGCTCTAATCAATTCATATTCTGTTAAGCTGTCAAATAAATTTTTAATCACTTTTTTATAAATGATATCTAAATCTACCTCCTTAGAATTTCGATAGTCCATCTTCTTACCAAATCCCATTGCTACAAAACAAATTTTTCTAGACACAAATAAACTCTCCTTTTCTTCAAAATTATAAAGCGTAATTCCTTATAGTTGAAATTAAACTAGCAGAATTCCATCCAACTAAAACAGTGGCATTATTTTGTATCTTTAAAGGAACCCGTTCATTTCCCCACGGTTTAATTGCTATTATAGGTTTATTCATTCGTATTGCTTCGTTAATTTCATAATCAATCCATTCACTATACAAAGTATACATTCCCGATACTACTATTATTGCATTACACCCTCGTATCTGTTGTGTTAACTGCTCTTTTAAAGCAGTTTTTGTCTTTGTATTAAATGGGTTATCTGCTGAAACTGAGTGGTTTGACCACTTAAAGTTTGAAGCTGTATTTAGCCATTCGAGAATAGTATCATACTGTGTAGAATACTTCCATGAGTGACTTATAAGTAATCGATAGTTTTTTAATTCTGGCATAATATCCCTCCTATGTTATTATCCGCAATATTTTTCTACAATAATTATACTACAAAACACCCTAATATCAAAGATATTTCAACTATTACATAAGGAAAAAAGGTTACATTGTAAAAAGCTTATTTTTTCACATATATATTATTTTAACAGGTACAACAATTGTCTTTTTTGCAATCTTCTTCGTTATTACCTTTATTCGTGTAATTAACTAACTCCGTATACCATACTTTACTAAAAAAATCCTATACAAAATCGTTTCAATAGCATTTTTTATAATTCTAAATGCGTATTTGTAAACTTCTTACCTCGAAAAAGGAATACCTCTTTTTTCGAGGTATCCCTTAAACATAAGAATTAGTTTGTTGTATCTCCACACTCTATATCAACTACTACTGAAACATTAATATAGTTTTTAATCTCTTTATTTCGGATTTTATCGCCCTCACTTGTAAATACGATATGCTTGAAAAAGTGCCTAAAATTAAGGATTTCTAACCAGTTTACTAATCACCTCTGCAACAGAAGCATCCAGCATTTCTTCATGCACCGCAGACAGGACATTTCAAAATTCCTGATAATAGATGAATCTTTTCTCTCTTGTCACGATTGACCTTTTCATACTTTTTAGCCTGTGCCGCCACCTTAACCTGCGCCTGCTCCCATACTTCTTCTGATACAAGAGCTTCGTGCAGACCATCTACTAACAGGTAATCGTCTTTCTTAACCTGCCTATACTCATTTCTTGTACCATGAACCTTTTCTGTCCGTCTTCTTCCATAAGAGATTTTGCCACTATAAACCGGATTCTGTATAATCCTTCTGATAAGAGCAGCATCAAATAACGGATTTTTATCATTCTGTCTGGCTATCTTATGGATTCCATGATTTTCAAGATACTTTGCAATTCCATTTGCCTTTCCTGGCTTTCTGCATCCTGCCTTCCATGGTCTGAACACGAATGTTCTCACGTTCAATCTCTGCCACTGCTGACAGAACAGATATCATAAGCTTCCCGGCATCTTTGGATGAATCTATTCCGTCCTCCACACAAATCAGATTCACTCCAAAATCCTGCATTACTTGTAATGTTGCAAGTACATCTGCCGCATTTCTTCCAAATCTGGAAAGTTTAAATACAAGAACATAAGATACTTTCCTTCACCGCATCCGTGTGAATACGGTAGTTCACCTTTGATAAAGCTCTGTTCAGGTTCCAGTCCAATGAAAATCGACTATTTTCATCTTGTTTTAACCTGCAGTAATCTTTCATAATATACAGTTGAAATTCCGGAGAAATCCATGTAGCAAATACCATTGCAATATCGCTATGTGCATAAGTTCCTCCACCATATCTGCCTGCTTTTGACACTATTCCAATAGCATTGGTCTGTTCAATCCATTTGGTTGGCGTCATAACAAACCTGTTTAATCCTGCCTCACTTCTAACCGCCTCGAATTGCACACGGTTAAAATCTGAATTATGAAATTCTTCCCAAACAGCCAAAAACTCAACTGTATTTCTGTTTCGCATCCAGTTCTGAATGACAAATCTGGGATCATTATCATTTCTATATTTTGCAATATCTGTCAACGAAATATATTCATTTTCAAAATCTTTCGTGTAAATCCCAATATCAATTCCTTTTGCATGAATAATTTCCCTAACTATTTTATTTACCATCTCTATTCCTCCACCATGTTCTCCATCTGTTCCAACTTCTGCAAGGCTTTCATATACGCCATTACAAATTGATAATTGACTTTTTGAAAATTATTGTTCTCAAGTTTCTATCAAAATTAGAAAGAGCCCAAACCACAAGGGTTTGAGCTTCATTTGCGCATTCACGGTATTCTTGCAATAATAGTAATATCTGGTCTTGTTATCTTTTCTCCCTGCTTTGGCAATATTTCCATACATTCCTTTTCCACAGCAAGGACATTTTAATATTCCGGACAAAATATGTGCATGTTCCGGATCATGAATTTTTTCACGCCTGTAATTATTTTTTGTAACGCTTTTCCTGTGCAAGCTCCCAGTCTTCCTCGGCAATAATTGCTTCATGAACTCCCTCATAAACAGGGAAATTCATTCAGCATACGCATAAATTCCTGACGACCTTTTATATTCTTACCGGAATGCCCTTCATCGGAATATTCTCCCACAATCTCCATATCCTGAAATTCTGCATATTTCCTAAGCTTGTCCTTCTGTGCATCCAAGCTGTAACCATCCACCTGAATTGCTGTTGATACACGAGTATATATGTAGCATTTTGTTTTCTTTTTCAATACATTCACTCCCCTCTACTGTGGTAAAATCAAAGTTGGATTTTTCAACAGCGTTGCAATCACCGGAGTATATTTAGATACTCCATAGTCTTCAACAATACTGGTTATTCTAGCCCCTGCATCCTTTGACGAAGCACCACATAAGAAAACCCTTTCATCAGCAGTTCCATAATCCAACACTATAAATCGATCATGAAATATACCGCCTGTCTTTTTCATTGATATTTTTACGGATGGATATTCTTTGCAAAAATCCGTAAATTCTATATTATGAAGTTTATTATTCCCAACATTATCGCTGAACAAAGTAACATTTACTCCAGTCTGAGAATTCTTAAGGTGTACCAGTGTTCTTAATCCAATATAATTATCAACAACATATATTGATGACTTTGCCTGCTTATAGATGGACTCATATACCTCATCTGCACTACTAAATTTTGCATTAAACATGAGCCACTTTTCATCATCATCTGAAACAAAGCTGTTCATCATATCAGCCAACTCAGATTTTGTTACAACATCCTTCATTCCTTCTGCAACATCTGAAATCTGCTTTTCCAGTGATATCATATCTGAGTTGATTTTGTTAATTTCTATTCTGTTGTTAGCTGTCTCCATGCTTAACTGAAGTATTTCCCTCTGACCAATAAGATCTCGATTTTCTAAAATGTAATCTTTCATTCTTTTGAAAGTTCTCACCAATGCAATGCTTTGTCTTACCGCAAGTTCCCCTTTTAGTACAGTCATTAACATGTATACACCTTGTTCCGTAAAAACGTAAGGATTGCTGCGGGATTTGCTGCTTATATTTGCGGTCACAAATTGTGACCGCAAATATTCAACTTCATTATCAGATAATTGAAACATCATATCATTCTGAAATCTTTCTATATTTCTTTTTACCTGCTGATTAAAAGCCTTAAGTTCATATCCATATACTTCAGCTAGATCTGCATCTAATAATACTTTACATCCCCGAAATTCATATAATTTTTGTTTCATAAATTCTTCATTGATCTCAATTATTGCAATTTCATCTTTCTTTTTATCTTCTGCCATGGAACTCCTCCATCCATTTGCGGTCAAAAAAATCGTCCGCAATTCTCATATGAACATATTGCTGACATCAGCAATATGTCCGATTTGTTATTATTGTTCTATTATTTCTGTTAATCATTTTCTTTTCCATATTAAACTTTCTCCTCCCACATTGAACCATTTTACTGACGCCAGTAAAATGGTCTATTCCTCTTTTTCCCTCAGTTTGTCATAATACGCTTTATACCTATAAATCGTCCTCTCACTGACATTGTTCCGCTTCGCAATTTCTACCATTGTCATACCACTCTCATATCCAACAACAAAATCATTATAAATTGCCATCCACTTGGCGTTATGTTTCTGACGACCGCTTAACTTACGATTTCTGTAATACTCCAATTTCTCCCGAAGTTCTGCATTCTCTTTTTCCAACTCCTCAATTCTTTTTAATGCCTCTTCAAGTGTTATCGTTTTCTCCATTACCCTGTCCTCCGTTCATGTCATTTTCGTTTTGTCTATATTATAAATATCTATGCCGCTTTAGTCAATCCGATTATGTCATGTTGCATCATTTTTTTACAATAGTTTTCATACAATCGAAATACCGCTGTTCTGACATTGAGAAGTCTTTTCTTGATTCCTACAAACTCTGTCCCCCTGTAAAGTGCCGCCCCGCCCTTTGCCTTTGTTTCATCAACAATGTTCTTGGCAGTAGATTTTACCTGTACCTTTATCTCAAATACCTGTGACTTTATCTGCTCACATCTGGCATTGAGTCGCTCCTGTGCTTCTGTTAATGCTTTTTTTCTTTGGTACTGGTTTATTCCAACTCCTAAGCATTTTCCTTCCAACTGTCTCTGAAAAAACCGGGAAATATTAGATATCCTTGATTATGTCACAAACTCTAAACATTATGAAAGAATTTTCAATATCACGATTACCCGTTGCATAACTGCTGACAATTTTCCCAGGCAATAATTCTTCAAAAGACTCTACATCAACTTCAAAATCTTTTCCTATACTGATTCTAGCCTCTCCATTTTTACAATATTCTTTCTTAAAAATTGCAATCTCATATTCATTCGCTGTTCTCAATCTTTACCCTCCAATCTTATACTATTTTTGAAATAATTTCTTTAAATCTATCCCGATCCCATTAAAAATTAGGCTCTAATAATATTGATTCTTTCAAATTTTTCCAAAATGACTTCTTTATACCATCATCAAAAAAGAATTCTCGAATATCCTCATCTAAGTATATGTTTTGCTCTTTACAGTCTATAAATTTGCTCTTACCATCATCAATACATGCTTCTCCTGTAAGAATAAAAGAAAAATTTCCTCTTGCCGAACGTAACTGCATTTGTACAACTTGAATATGGCTTTCGCAATCATAAAAAACAATCATATTTAAAGTGCTTTTCTTTTTTAAATTTTTTATTTATTATCAAAAGGATCTACAATATGTAATTCTGTCAATCTATAGTCTACAGGTAAAATAAAATTATAAATACCACAGCTTCCATATCCAGAACTCTCAACAGGTATAAACATATGCTCAAACAAAAAAAAATACTTACCATAACTGTCTGTAAAATCTTTAATTTTACAAGTAGTAGAAAGCAACTGACATTTGTCAGAATTATATACTCTTAGCAATCCCACATCCTTATCTGTATTTCCCTTTACATCTGTACAAATATCAGATAATCTATGTATATTAAAGACTGGCTGGAAACCATTGACGATTATCTGAAAATGACCCGACGTGATATTCTTACCAGCAGCGGTCGCATCAGCCATAAACAGGCTATCGAAAAAGCTCATGCGGAATATGATAAATATAAGAATCGACTGGATGATATCCTCTCTCCAGTTGAAAAGGATTTTATTGAAAGTATCGGTATGTTAGAACAAATTACAGACAGTTACAAAAAAGTAGCGATTATGAAGTGGTTGCCCTTGCTGAATTGTGAATATCTCTTGGGTAGTTAAAAAAGGAAAAATAAGCAGTGATCTGAATTATAACTCACAGACCACTGCTTAAATTTTTATTAAAGCGATACCCTACTCCCCATCTTCACTATTTTCAAATGACAACAGCAACATTTTCCCCATAACTTTCCACCTCCTTAAATCCTACTTGCGTAATAATTTAATTATTACATAAGTAAGATTTACAGCCAACTATTTTTCCCAAATTGACATTTCATAAAATACAGAATATACTATTCTTATTACAGGCGTAAGATTTAAGGAGTGATTTACATGAAGAATTTACCACAAATTTCGGAAGCTGAATATGAAGTTATGAAAATCGTATGGAAACATGCTCCAATTAACACCAATGAAATAACAGAAAAATTACTGCAGTCCACAAGCTGGAGTCCTAAAACGATACAAACACTTATTAAACGTCTTGTTACTAAAGGTGTACTCACTTATGAAAAACAAAAGTCGTGTTTTCGTTTTATACTCCATTAGTAAAAGAAAGTGAATATATTTGTCAAGAAAGTAATTCCTTTCTTAATCGTTATTATGACGGGGATATTACAGCTATGTTATCTGCATACATAGAAAATGACAAACTGACAGAACCAGAAATAGAAACGCTTCGCTCTCTTCTATCCAAGAGAGGAAAAAAAGGAGGCGATTAACATGGCTAATTTCATGATACGCTTTTTATTATGCAATGTATTGATCAGCGGTATCATCGGAATTCTTTTGATAGCCAAATGGGTATTCAGAAACAACTTGTCCAGCCGGATGCAGTATAATATGTGGTTGCTGTTACTCGGACTTTTAGCAGTACCTTTTATGCCCTTCCGTCTAGTTAGTTTCCCGCAAATTTTCTCATGGCTCAGTAGCGTACAAAACTCCACCACTTCTCATGCCGATGTTGGTACAAATAATGTTATGAATACCGATTTATCCGGTACTACAAATTGGATGAATGACTTTGCCATTTCTGTAAACCATGACACATCATCCGTTACCGGGTACATTTTATTGAGTATATGGATTGTGGGAATGCTTGTGATGATGATATTGGTAATCAAATCTTCTCTTCGTTTACGCACTATAAAGAGATCTGCACTTCCCCTTCAAAATCCGAAAGTTCGCAGACTGTATAACAGATGCTTGAATGAGATGAAAATAATAAGGAATATTCCTGTGTACAGTACCGCTTTTTTGAAATCCCCTATTATCGTAGGATTTTTGAAGCCATGTATTTATCTGCCAATTCATTTAATCTCAGATTATCATGAATCTGATATGAGATATATGCTATTGCATGAACTGCAACACTACAGACATAAGGATGCCATTGCCAATTATCTTATGAACTTTGCCGGAGTGCTTTATTGGTTTAACCCCTTTGTCTGGTTTGCACTAAGAGAAATGCGTAATGACAGAGAAATTGCCTGTGACACTTCTGTTCTAAAAATGCTTGAAGAGGACGATTATGAAGATTACGGAAATACGCTGATTAACTTTATAGAAAAGGTCTCCTTTTCTCCTTTTCCTTTTGCCGCCAACCTTAGTGGAAACATGAAACAAATGAAGCGTCGCATTATCAACATTGCCTCTTATGAGAAACCAACGTTTTGCAAGAAATTAAAAGGCATGACTGCTTTTATACTGACCACAGTTCTAATAATGGGACTTACACCTTTTATTTCTACATATGCAGCGGACGAAAGTCGCTACCAATGGAAATCTTCCTCTGAAAATATTTCATATGTAGATTTTTCTAAATACTTTGGAAAATACGAAGGAAGCTTTGTTTTATACGATCTTAGAAATGATGTCTGGAGCATACATGATATAGAACATGCTACGCTACGAGTTGCACCGGATTCCACTTACAAGATATATGATGCTTTATTTGGATTGGAAGAAGGTGTCATTACACCAGAAGATTCCTTTATTGCATGGAATGGAGAAAGCTATCCGTTTGAAGCATGGAACGCTGATCAGACCTTGCAGTCTGCTATGGCTTCATCTGTGAACTGGTACTTCCAATCAGTGGACGAACAGCTTGGAGCCTCTGACGTTTACAGCTATATTCAAGAAATTGGATATGGTAACGAAAACATGAGTGGTGATTTCTCCTCTTATTGGATGGAATCCTCCTTGGAAATCTCTCCAATAGAACAGGTCGAACTTTTAACCAAGCTGCAGAATAACAGTTTCGGCTTCGCCCCTGAAAATATCAATGCAGTAAAAGATGCCATCCGCCTTTCATCTTCCGATACCGGAACACTCTACGGAAAGACCGGAACCGGCCGTGTGAATGGACAGGATGTAAACGGATGGTTCATCGGTTATATCGAAACTGCAGATAATACATACTTTTTGCCACCAACATTAGTGCAGACAGCGATGCTACCGGAGGCAACGCAACTGAAATAACCATGTCTATCTTGTCAGACATGAATATCTGGGTATCACAGAAATAACAAAAACGAGTAAAGGCAAATACGGCGCTAAGAGACCAAAGGCTTCTAAGTAATTTCAGGTATTGGACCGAAGTTGCTTGATAATTTAGCGAACCATAGTATCACATTTGTTGTATCCGGCATCTTCTGCCGGATGGACTATAGGTTGGTGTTGGGATTATTATCACAAACGATAGATTTCCGCACGAACATTATGACGAAATAGGTGGTTCTTTGACCGATTATTTTACACTATTGTGAGTACCGTTGAATTAATCGAAATGAAGTTCA
>ENA-OQJY01000043-OQJY01000043.1-human-gut-metagenome-genome-assembly--contig:-NODE-43-length-19362-cov-3.947440_pt1 | contig 19362 bp, 17 predicted proteins | sample MGYA00242643_ERZ504788 | MGnify/ENA primary metagenome ERZ504788 (study PRJEB26092, sample SAMD00036361) | human gut metagenome | host: Homo sapiens | study: EMG produced TPA metagenomics assembly of...
CACTATAATTGTATGTAATAAAATTTTTAAATTCTTCTTCATATTCCCCCTTATTTTGTCACTCCTGTTTGCAACCGTTCCTGACTCCTCAACTGTTGTTAATTTCTTTATATCCTATAATCCATATATCTTCAACCATAAATACATGAATGACACGAATGGTACTCAACAAATTTAGCAGGCTTATTTCCAAGATAAAAATAACATGACAAAAACCATATTTCAATAATAACCCCGTGAACGATGCACTTAACTACTCAATACCTATTTTTATCATATTGTATTATACCTCTTGAAATTATCTATAGCTCAATTATAGACAGACTCACAGTATTTTTCAAACAAAATAATTATAACCATAAATGCCCTAAATTTTAATAAGATATTGCAAGAGCCAATACCAACCCGTAAGATAAAAAGGCTCTATAACGCTAAACGTTTAATATGTCTTAAATCCGCGATATCACAAGCTTTCCATCCTGCACATCAACCCTGACCTTATTAGACTCTATCCCCGCTGCCTCAAGCATCTCATCAGTGAGTTTTATCCTGTGTGCCTTATCCAATACCGTATATTCCATTGCAGGGTGTTTCTTCAATTTCTCCGTGCTTACCTTTCCGTCAGATATAAGCACTGTGCGGTCTACACGGCCTGCAAGTGCCATATCGTGTGTGACTATGATGATGGTTATACCAAGCTCTTTGTTCAGCTTATGAAACAGCTCATAGATTGTATCAGCAGTCCTTGTATCCACGGCTCCGGTCGGTTCATCCGCAAGCAGTATATCCGGCTTATTTGCCAGTGCCACCGCTATCGCTGCACGCTGCTGCTCTCCTCCCGATAGCTGAGCCGGAAGCTTATCCTTGTGCTCCTGTAATCCCACTGCATTTAACAGTTTAAGGGCATAGCTTTTATTATTATCCCTGCATCTATTTACATGTTCTCCTCTGCTCTCATCATGAGCGCCGTGTTTTAAATTACCGGTATTACCTGAATTTTCAAACATCATCACGGCCTCGACATTCTGCAGCACAGTCAGGTATGGGAACAGATTTTTGGCACTTTTCTGCCACACAAAGCCCACCTTGTCCCTGCGGTATCTCACCATTTCAGCTTCTGAATATGTGGAAATGTCTTTTCCGTCAATAGTGAGTACTCCCGCTGTGGGTGTTTCCAGTCCTCCTATCATATTTAAAAGGGTGGATTTTCCACTGCCGGATTTTCCTATTACCGCAAGCATCTCTCCTGTTTCCACCGTCAGGTCAAGTCCCTCCAGTGCCATCACCTTTTTATCGTCGGTCTCATATATTTTTACCAGTCCATCGCAGTTTATCATCTACTTTTCCCCCTTTTAATTTAAATTACTATGCCGTCACTAAGCTCAAACACTTCATCTCCCAGCTCCATCAGGTTCGGATCATGCGTGGTCATAACTATTGTAATGTCCTCATCGTCTATCAACTCACGGAACAATCGCATGACTTCAAATCCAGAAGCGGTATCGAGTGCTCCTGTCGGTTCATCCGCAAAGACCACCTTCGGGCGATGAACCACAGCGCGCGCTATCGCAACTCTCTGCTGCTCACCTCCCGATAGTTGTTCCGGCATATGATCCATGCGCTTTGAGAGTCCGACACGCTCCAGCAGCTCTGATACTTTGTCATGCGTATTCTCATTTATCACATCGGTTTTTGCATCTCCAATGTCATTATCCATATCAGTCAAATTCTTTTGTATCTGACGTTTATTTTTTGCAAGTCTAAGGGCAAATTCCACATTCTCATATGCCGTCATCGTGGGAATTAGTGCTATAGACTGGAATACAAATCCCATCTCATACCGCCTTAGCATTTCCCGGTCTTTCTCGGTCATCTGCTCGAGATTTTTATCCAGAAACTGCACACTTCCCTCTGTCGGCATATCAAGCGCACTAAGGATATTAAGAAGTGTGGTCTTTCCGGAGCCGGAACGCCCTTTTAAGATGGCAAGTGTTCCTTTTTTTATCTCCATGGATACTCCGTCAAGTGCGTGGACTGTTGTACCATCTCCCGCCTTGAAATATCTTTTTATATTTTGAGCAATTATCGCATTTTCCATATGTCACGACCTCATTTACTATGCTATAAAAACTTTCTACCGACTACCACAAAATCATTTTTATCTGCTAACTATCTTCTCCAAGCCTCAGTGCCTGTGCTATCTTCATACTCTTAAGCAGTCTGCTGATAACCACATAGCATACGGCTACAGCCACGAAAAGTACTCCTGTAAGCTCCAGCATATCAGATGGATAAATATATACATTTACTCCGATATTGTGTTTCTGCGGCAGATATATGATCGATATGAGCCTTACAAACATCGCTGTTGCAGTTATACCTATGCCTGCTCCCGCAAGAAGCGGCAGAAATGATAAAAATATCTGCTCGTTTAAAAGCATTGCTTTTACCTCTCTCATTCTCATTCCCATTGCGCGGTATATACCAAACTGCAGCTCCCTCTGTTTTAGTGTCATAACCCAATACAGCAAAAATCCTACTGAGCACACTATCAGTGAAAGTATAAAACTTAATGTAAACATACCGTTTGTGATCTGCACTGTGGCTGAGTTTTTATTCTCGTCTATAAGCTGCTGCGCGGATGTTATATTCCTGTATATTTCACTCTGTACTTTTTCACTTTGAGTGTCTGTTAAATTGTCTGCTGTACTATCTGAATTTTCACTGTTCTCACCGCCCAGATATCCCACAATATCATCCACCGTTTTTCCTTTTGACAGGTTCATCCACACACTGTACGGTGTCATGCCGAACTTTTCCACAACCCTAGCATAATTTGCAACGATCAGGTATTTCTCCTGCTCGGTCACATTTTTGTCTGCATCTGTCTCATAGGTGTAACGCTCGTAGCCCGGAAAACCTTTTACTATGGCACATACCTTTACATTCTCGGATGCGTAGATCTGATCTTCATCGACAGCCTCCGGTACATACCTTGAGTAATTTAAGCTGTCACCAACTTTAAGTCCCAGATCTTTTGCCAGATTTGACGAAATGATGACTCCGTCCGGCTCTTTTGCCAGCTCATTCAGGTAATTGAACCAGTGAGCGTCATTAATATCATCATTTTGTCCACTCTGCAATTTCGCAGTCTCACCGAATTCTTTTGTGTTTATCGCCATAAGATATGCATCCGAAACCGAACCACTGCCTGCGGAAATGTCTACCCTCTCGTCCTCAAGCACACGCGTGACACCGTCACAGATGCCCTCATTTTTGAGCGACTCGTATTTACCGAAATCAGGCTCGTCATACATCCAGTTTACAGAGCCATTTTTATTGTACTGTATCCTGAGTCTGAAATCTTCGTTGTATATCGCATCACAGCCCACATTGTAGACGATACGCTGCTCCATATTGCTGTTCATGGTGCGCGCCATATTCGCGTCAAAAATACCGCCAGCCACTGTCATGATAAGAAATACTGCCAGAAATCCCTGATTGTATCTGGTTCGTTTTAGCTGTAAAAATGATGCATACATTGCCGGAGAAAAATGCTTTTTAAAGAGCCTGTCCACAAGCAGAATAATAAGTCCGGTAAGTCTTACGCACAAAAGTGCCGCTGCAAATATAAAAAGCGAATTGTCCAGTATCATGACAGGATCTATGCTCCTGTTCTCAAGAACAGATATCGCAAGCGTACTCTTCTGCTTGTTGTAATTGTAAAGCAGATATGCTGACAGAGCCAAAAGTATAACGTCTATAAAGCATTTCTCCCAAAGAGGCTTTTTCTTTGATATTCGTCCCCTACTGCTGCGCTCTGATATGGCATCCTTTGATTTTTTCCACACCGGAACTGTGATAAACAGCACCATGATAACTGCCGCTGCCACCGCATAGACAAGCATCTGCCATACAAATTTGTAAGTGCTTATATCCTTTGCCGTAAATCTTAAAAATCCGTCTGTAGATGCGGCAGCCCGGCACATTATATATCCGAGTACTATTCCGAGTACACAGCCCGCAAACGCTATTATTCCCGACTGCTGTAAGTACAAAATAAATACCTGTAATTTTGTCGCACCGCGGCTTCTTAAAACAAGTATGTCATTTTGCTCGAGCGAAAGTATCTGTACAGATATCATTCTTATAAATAAAATCAAAAGCACAAGACACGGCAGCTCCAACGCCCAAAGCATCAGCTTTATCGTCTTCTGCTGTGTAAAAAAACGCTCCAGCGTATCACGGATGTTGTCATTGTAGAGCTTGTCAGCATCCTTAAACTGCTCCATATACCCGTCATAAAGTGAGGCATTTTCCGTGTTGATCTGCGTATAATCCAGCATGAGAAAATCACTGTAGCTAATATTGTCCTCGCTGTAATACTGCATCATTTCGTCAAAAACATCCTGCGAAACAAATATCACATCGCCCATATCCGAAAGCGTCTTGGCCCAATATGGATCGTTTATATCTTTTTCACGGCAGATCTGTGATACGACGAAAGAAATTTCCTTTTTTCCACTTGCCATCAGGTACCTGTAAATAGATTTTTTCACCTGCTACAAGTCCGTAGTGATCCATTGTCTTTTCGCTTATACTGCATTCGAATGTGGCTGTGTCAGTCTGAGATTTTACAACATCCGCGTACTCCGAAAGTCCCGGCAGATATCCTATTGTAAAATAATTGTTAGGTCCTCCAAACTCTGTATCCGCGCGTCCTCCTGGGAGTGTGATAAGCTGCTGTGAGGAAACCTTGTTTATATCCACATATTCAGTCCACTCTTTTCGTATCCTGACAGCTTATCAAGTACTGACTGCGAATCAGGATAATCTGCCACCGCATATGTTCCCTCGCGGCTCATCTGTGCAGGAAACTCATTCTGCTGTGTGGCATGATCCGTAAAAAGTCTGTCGAGTATCTGATTTCCCGCACCCTTTTCAAACATAGAGTGGCACACAAAAAGTGCTATAAACAAAGTCACTCCCATAAGCAGACACAAATTTAACCATTTTCTGTTTTTTAATTTATTAATTACGAAGCCAAACATATTTCATCGCCCTCATCAATACCGTAAAGCACAAGTGTATTGCTGCCTGATGTATAATCGCCCAATATTACCGGCTGCTTTACCACGCTGTCCCCATCAATTTTCCACACATAGTATGATATATCATCTTTGTCCATAGGATTGACCTGCTTGTGTATGATCGAAGTCGGCACCACTACCACCTTTTTAAAAGAAACATAAGAAAACTTTACAGCAGATGCCCTGGTCAGATCATCCGGTATTCCATTGTCAAGTTTTATATAAAATGCTGCATTTCCATATCCCGAATCTGTGTTTCCGGTAATATGCACACCTTTATCATCCTGATTTATATATCCCTTTTGAGCTTCCCTGCCGTAACCGGCAAAACCGATACAGTTTCCATAGATTGTTGTACCGTCCAGCTCAAGTGATACGCGCTCTCCCACATCTGCTATATTGTCCGTATATACGTTATAGTTATTGCTATCCTTTACCAGAACCTGCAGTACGTCCGTGGAATTTCCGGTTATCTGCAGGATATCTGAGCCTTCCTCCACATTATCTCCTGCCTTGACACTCACCTTTGAAACTTTTCCGTCATTTTTGGCATATACTGAAATATTTCCTTTGCCGTCATTTCCAGCGCTTATGCTGTCATATGCTGACTGTAGCCGGGAAAGCTGATAGGTGTGGTCTGCACCAGCAAGTTTTTTCTGCAGATCAAGCAGCTGTAAGTTCAATTTCAACTGCTGCTCTTCATATGCTGTATCCGGCTTTTCATCCTCCTGGTTATTTTCTTCTGCGCTGCTACCACCTTCAGATAAATCTTTTACCTGTTTATCGTAATCTGCGATCTTGTGCGCATAGGATTCATTCTCTGAGTCGATCTCATTTTTTGCCTCTGTTATGGCAGCTTTGCCCTCTCCGGTATCCACCACGTAAAGCAGCATCCCATTTTCTACCGTATCGTCCTGCTTCACATTGACAGAAACGATCTGCCCTTCATAATCACAGGTTTCGGTTATCGTCCCTGCGTCAGATCTGCTGTAGCTCACACCGTAGTTTGCTATATCAAAGTCAGACCTTGTTACCGTATATTTGCTGTACTTTGTCGGAACCTGATCTGTAGAATTATAGTAGACCAGCTCCCCCTCTTTTAAGCCCTCTGTGACCTGTGTATAGTTTTCATCAAACTCACCTGTTGTTATGATGCGTTTCTCGCGGCCGCCCTCATCATTTTTCACATAGACATATCTGGTATCGCCATCCTTATAGATGGAATCTTTTCCCACGACAAGTGCCTGATTTGCTTTTGTCTTTTCAAAATATACCGGATACATCTGTCCTGCCGTAAGAAACAGCTTTTCCCTGCTTTCCACGCACACATCCGGATAGCGGTTGTTTATCTTCGAAAGTACCAAAACCTCTGATGTATATTGAGACTCGGTGACATCATATTTTTCGCCATCGACTATCACATATTTCTTGTCATAATCGCTGTATTTGTACTCATTTATGGCTGTATCTTTTATATCCAGCACAAGGTCATCCGTATCGGAGACAATGACTATATTCTCGTATGCCGCAGCAGACCTTCCACCTGTCAGCTTCTTAGTGTAAGTGACAAGACCACTGTGGGCTGCCTTAAGCGTTCCATCATCAACGATCTGCTGATATAAAGCCATCTGCTCATTGATCTTTTGCACGCGGTATTCGTGAAGCTGCTTATCGTACCGTTCATTTTCCTGTTCTGTGGCTATCAGTATGTTGTTCTCCTGCCCTGCTGCCTGACTCTCCCATAATTTAATCTGTGTATCCGAGATCTGAGCGGATATCTCATATGTCTCATTCTCATGCGCCAGCGCATCCTTACATTCCTGCAACTGTTTTTTTGCCTCATCCACATCACAGACTGCAAGCACATCCCCCGCATTTACTGTATCTCCCGGCTCCACATATATCTGTGAAATATTGACATTGGCACTGTAGTAATTGCAGTAATCCCTCGGAACTGCAGTAGCCATCAGCACCTGCATAGAGCCGATAGTACCGTATTCCACAGGTCTATAGGCTTCATTTAACGCTACAGGTTCTTCAAGCTTTGGTATTCTGCTTTCTGTCATTTTTCCACAGCCGCCTGCCACAAACGATACACATATCCCCAGTACTGCCAGTTTTTTTATTGATAAAAGGTTTCTGTTCTTCACTGCAAAACCACCTCATCCCCGCTTTTAAGTCCTTCTGTGATGATCCGGTAGTCTCCCACCTGATCTGCGACACTTATCCATACCGCCTGTCTGTATCCATTCTCATCCAGTGTGTATACAAAATACCTGCCATCCTTCTCATGTACTGCGTCCTTTTGCACATACACAGCATTTTCTATAGCAGGGCGCGTCACTTCCATGGAAAATATCTGTGCATCCGATACTGCCGACATGTCCGATACCGGTTCAAAAACAACCTTTTTATCGTCCACCTCTTTTACCTTAAGTTCAAACTCTATATCAGATGCTGTTGCCGTGTATACATCACCTACATTAAAGTCATAACCTTCCGGTCTGTCAGCCTCGTAATTGCCGTTTCCGCTGATTTCTGTTATAAGATTGCTACCCGGTTCAAAAACCCCCGCCAAAAGCGAATTGTTCATTGCTGTGATCGTGCCATCCTCGGATGCCGTGATCTGATATCTCGACAGTTTTTCCTCTGCCTCATCAAGATAAAGCTGCGCAACCTCTGTATCCTTATCAAGCCGGGCAATATCGCTTGAATAATCCTGAGTATCATCGATTTTCATAATAGCCCTGTAGTGCTCTGCCAAAAGCTTATTCTGACTGATCTGCCCGCTGTAGTCCTCAATCTTTTTCTGTATCTCCCCGGATTTAAAAGCCACCAGTATATCACCCTTTTTCACATGATCACCCACTGCCACATTTACCTTTTCGAGCGTAAGCTCCGTGTTTGTCGCACCATAGGAAAACCTGGTATAGCCCTGCGCGCTCAGACTGATGGTAGTCTGAGGTGTGAGTGAACCGCTCTGTACCGTAACTGTCTGGTATGATATTTTCTCGTAGGAAGCTCTGTCCGTCTGTGCAAGCTCCTTTTGTGCCGCCCCACATCCTGAAAATAAAATAGAGGTAATTGCAGCGGCAAGTGTCAAACGACTTATATATTTTTTCTTTCTGTTAATCATATATTTTTCACATCTTTTCCATCAAAATATGAACCCGATCCATTAGCTAAATTTTATATGAGATCATCAATCCTTATGATCGTGCCATCTATCGCATTCACATACACCGGATATCTGTCGTAGCCCTTATCCTGTTTTGACAGACACCATGCCGGAACATAAGTATATTTATCCTTGTCAGATGCATCCTTCAAACGGATATATCCGAGCTTTAGATTGTTGTAAGTGTGATTTTGTGTAAAATCATACTGATCTGAGTTTTTTGTCATGTCATCCTTGATGATCTCTTTAATAGTGTCCATTGACAAGAGTTCTACGTTTTTTGACTCATTTACAATATCAACCGGGTAAGAAACAGTAAATTCCGTCACTCCCTGATCCGTCACAATAAAGGAACTGCTGCCATATGGCATAAAATCATCATAGTTATCGAGTGTCTCCCATATATCCATATTCCGGGTGAAATCGAGTGACTTGCAAAACGCTATGCCATCCACACCCTCGCCATAATCTATGATATATCCCCAGGCTGTATCCTTTATGACGCTCTCTTTATCATCAGTTTTTACAGTATCATCACCATCCTCTATCACTCCTGCGCTCCACTCGTAGTCTGAGGTTCCTATATATACCTGTGAAGCCATGCCTAATTTATTTTGAAATTCTTCTGCCTTTTTTATAGCTTCGTCTTTTGATAATGCACACTCATTATCATATGAAGATGTAGTATCTCCACCTGTAGAGCCTCCGTTAAATCCCTCTACACCTTTCTCCTCTGCAAAGGATGGTGGTCCGTAATAGCCATACTCACTATCATCGTATAATGTCCCCTCACTTCCTGCCTTAAGAGGCTGTGCTGAAATATATTCAAGAGAGCCGTCCTCAGCAATTCCAAATCTAAGCTCACAGAAAACATTACCAATATATCCCAGATACTCATTACAATCCGTATAATCTGTAGCTTTTTCACGCGTATCCAGTGCAGACGGTTCTGCCTTTTCATACTGTTCCAGCAGATCATTTTCACTTTTCATCACCCTGCTGACGCCCTCTTCTGTGATAAGTCCCGCATCAATTTCCTGCTGATACCCGGCAATCTCATTTTTTACAACCTCCATGCTGTGATATATCTCTTCTTTCGTATAATGAGGTATGTCGTGATAATATACGGTACTATAGCCAAAATAAGCCTCTATCACACTCTTTTTGAAATCGGCACCCACCTTTATATTCTTCACCTCAACAACCGACATGCTTTTGCAGTCCGGCAGGGTAATGTCTGCTGAAATATCCACATCCACACTTTTATCCGATATCTCAACAGAAAAGCTGTCATTCCATTTCGTACTGTCGTCAAATGCACTTATATCACTTCCTGCTTTTGTGTTTATATTTTCAGTTTCCATATTATAATCTACTTTTTTTCCTGAACAGCCGGTTAATGCTATTGCAAGAACCAACGCCGATATAATAACGTTTTTCCTCTTCATAGCCTCTCCTTTACAGTGAATTTTCCAAATTTATGATCGTTCCATCTATAGCGTTTACAAAGATAGCATTTTGCTCATTGGAGTCTACCATACGTGACAGTACCCACGCCGGAACATAGCTGTATTTTCCCTGTTCACTGTCACTTCTTATCTTAAGATAACTAAGCTGCAGCTTATTGAATGTCGCCGCGGTATCATATTTATCAGGATTTTCCGTAATCTCCGCCTTGATGATCTGCTCTATATTTTTCAGAGAAATAAGCTCCACATCCTTATAGATCTGTGTTACATTTACCGGATATTCCATCTGCACATCAATTATTCCATCATCAGTGACTGTAAGAAGTGTACTGTCAGGCAGTGTAACATCATCTATATCACTATCAATTGCTTCATACCCCGACAAATAGGTATCCATATCAAATCCATCCTTAAATGTGATGCCGTCTATGCCGGTCGCGTATGAATAAATATATCCCCACGCTGCTGTCTGATAGTCATTTTCCTTTTCGCTGTCAATATTAAAACCTATCCAGCTGCACTCACATTCACCTCGTTCCACCAGATCCTGCATTCCCAATTTACTAAGGAAATTCCCGGCTTCTTTTTTGGCTGATGCGGCAGATTTACTGCCCTCATTTGAGGTCTCGTCTGCCTTATCCTTTAGATCATCATCCTGAAAAGTCTGCGTTATGGTATCATAGTCCTCATTCCTTAAAGATGGTGGACCGTAATCTGTCCCGGACTGATGCAAGGCGTAAGCATGTACCTTGTGAGCCCCAAACTCCACCTCACAGAACACATCACCCTTGTAGCCTGCAAATACTTCACAGTTTTCGAGATCCTTTGCCACGGTATAAGTAGTCTTTGCCGTTTCAAGCTTATCCCTGTATTCAGCCAGCCGCTGTTCCAACCACTCCCTGTAAGTATCATCCTGTTCTTTCTGCCAGTACTCTATGACCTCATTCAATTCGTCAACAGTATAATGATCCGGATCGTGATAATAGTACTCGTTCCCACCAAAATATAAATCCAAAAAAACGCTTTTTGTAATCAGCATCTATCTTTACATTTTCCACCTCAACAACCGACATGTTATCGAAGTCCGGAACTACAATATTTGCATATACATATACTGTTTTCTCGCCATTACCGGTCTGTATGGTAAAGTTTTCATTCCAGCCGGAGTCTGCCTTTATATCAGCTAAGGCAGACATATTTTTTGTCTCTTTAATTTCGCTCTCATTCCCATAATCTACTTTTTTGCCTGAGCAGCCTGCCAGTGATGTGAGGACAAGTGCCTCGATGAGTGTCATAATTGCTGCAAATAATCTCATATTTCGTGAAGATATGTTACCCCTTTTATCCATATGCGGCTCTCCTTTTTTGTGCTCATTGTGATTTTCCTTAGTCTCCATGCACACTTCTCTCTGATTCAGAATATCTGCTCCGGCTCAATCACTGTTCCGTCTATTGCATTTACAAATACCGGACACGATTCGACCTCTCCTCTTTGCAGCAGCTCAAGGCTCCATGCCGGGATATAGCTGAATCTCTGTGAATCTGAGCTGTCCTTTACCCTGATATAGCCAAGTGTCAGATAACGATATTGTGTATCCGCTTCCACAATATATTTATCCGGGTGGCTTTCAAGCTCATTTCTTGCAATCTTATAAATATTTGACACCGGTAAGAGCTCCACCTTCTGCTGTTTTTTCACAATGCTTACCGGCTCTGCTATATCAAATCTATAGACACCATATTCATTTACATTGAAACTGCCTGTCTCATAACCAGGACAGTCCATAGGACAAAATTTGTAATAAGCTGAATAATCAAATATATTCAGTGATTTTGAATACACTACATCATCTGCGCCAAGCGAATATTCAAGCGCATAGCCCCATATGGCTCTATGCACATCCCCCTCCTTATATACATTATCCTCAGTCTTGTTATATCCCTCCCATTCACAGTCGCTTTCTCCTGTTTTAATCATTGACTCAATTCCTATTGCCTGCATGAAGTCACCTGCTTTCTTCTTTGCCTCATCAACCGAAATATTTGCCTCGTTGTCATCGCTTACCGGCATGTCTCCAACAATAAAGTCACCGTTTAAATACCTCACCGTATCATACTCTTTCAGGGATTTTGGTCCATAGTACTGCTTCACATAGCCATCATCAAATATAGTACTCCGCTCATCAGGCTCCCCATCTGAAACTCTCTTCACGCATCTGTCAAGCGGATAGCTCTGAATGCCTGATAGCACACTGTTGTCATCATCTGGCCTTGAAAACTGAAGGTGAAACCAGGTATCACCTATTTTTCCGACAAAATCATCACAGGAATCATATTCTGTGGCCTCTGTCCACACATCAGCTGCCGTTTCAAGTGCTTTTGTACACTCAGTCTTCATATCATCATGCCATTTCAAAATCTCCTCAGAGGCATCATCCGGCAGACTGTTGTTGTCCCTGTCAAGAGTCTCAATAATCTCCTCAAGCTCCTTTTTTGTCATGTGCACATAGTCGTAATAATAGACCTGTGAATCACCAAAATATGCCTTTATCACCTTTTCCTTGAACTCCTTGGTACAAGGTATGCGCTCCACCTCTGTGACTGACATGGTATCACATTCCGGCACTCTGATATCTGCCGTGATTTTCACCTTTTCATCAGTACCACCCACATTTACTGTAAGTTCATCATTAAAACTTGTATTGGTGTCAATATCCTTTACACTGCTTACCACATTTTGAGATTTTACCTCCGTGTCCACACCATAATCCACCTTTTTGCCGGCACAGCCTGCGAGTGATATGAGGACAAGTGCCTCGATGAGTGTCATAATTGCTGCAAATAATCTCATATTTTGTGAAGATATGTTACCCCTTTTATCCATATGTAGCTCTCCTCCCTTTTTTTCTTTCCCGGTGACTATTCAGAATAGTTATCTTCCATGTTGTTATAATGAGTATATATGTCAGTTGTAAACTTTTTGTATCATACATTGCATTTTTATTATAAAAAACCCGGTCTGCACATACTTATGCAAACCGGGTCTATATCACTTCTCATGAATCGCATATACATATTCATTTTCCTGTAAAAACTGCAGCACCTCATAGCTTTCATTATTTTTTTGCTCCACTGCTGTTGTCTCGGATATCAGGTTAAGCTTTGAAAAATCTATCCCGCTGTAGTCAAAATATCCTTTGTAAGCAGACAAATCATTTTCTGCCTGTGATTCATCATCTGCCTGCAAAACCTCTTTATATTCACTCATATCACTAATATCCTTCATATGTGCTTTTGCCATAATGATTGTCCCATCCTCAAGCATCCAGATTGTATGATTTTGTGTACCATCATACTTCTCAAACCTGATTATCCAGTAATATGCCGTATATGTGTTAAAGGTATTATCCGATGCCTTTTTCGCTGCTGCCTCCCACGTATACCAGTTAGAGTAGTCAGGTGAAAGATTTACAGGATAGAGCTTTTCTTCATAAAGCTTTTCTATGCTTTTTCTGCATGTGGCAACTGCCTGATAATCCTGCTCATCCATCTCATAAGAGGCGGCGTCATCTGTCGTGCTGTCCCACTGCCCGTCTATGAGCGAGAGCTTCTCTGACAATTTCAGATTGACAGATGCTTCCTTTGCCATTACAGAGCCTGAAGGCAGATAGCTTTTAGGAACCTTCGCCACATGATCATGTTCACTTTTCTGGTTTGCCTCAAGCACTATGCCCGGCACCATGATGCCTGCTATTACTATACAGATTACTGCAACAGACATTATTATTAATTTGAAGCTGTCTTTTTTCATATCTTCCTTTAAATCTTACGAATTTACCATTTTTTATATCTATATTGCGTTCAGATTACCACGGCAGCAAAATCCTCATAGTTGTTCCGCATCCGGGTTCACTTTCCACTGAAAGTACTGCATTATGGTGCTCTAAAATGATTGCCACAAGCGACATTCCGATTCCGGCACCGCCCTCTTTTCTGGCTCTTGATTTGTCTGCCATATAAAACTCATCACAAATTCTTTCTGCCTGCTCTTTAGTCATTCCGATTCCGTGATCAATTATGCAGATTTCATATGCCCTCATACATTTCCTGTCATCTGCTGATTCGGCTTCTCCTATATACGTTTTATCTTTAAGTATATTACAAGCCATTTTGTCCACAAATTTTCCTGTAACCTCAACCTGCTGACCTTCTTCTGACGCTTTTCTTGCATTATCCATCATATTGACAAGTGCTGTAACCAAAAGCTCTCTATTCACGGTCAGCACAGTATCCTCTATCTCTGTTTCTATAGTAAGATGCCTGTTTTCGTATGCAGGCTCAACAACCTTTACCACCTCTGCACAAAGATCTGCCATATGAACCCGCGCTTTTTCAATATCATGCCGGCGCAGATATATCAGCTCAAAAAGCTTCTGCGACATGCTCTCCAGACGTTTTCCCTCCGAAAAGATATATCCAAGCGCCATCATCTGTTCCTCTCTCGGAAGCTCCATTGAACGCATCGTGTCTGCATATCCAATAATTGACGTCATAGGGGTTTTTTATCTCATGGGTAAAATCCGCTACAAACTGCTCACGCCTGTGCACCATATCGTTAAGCTCGTCTACATGATCCGATACTGCCTGCGCCATGATATTAAATTTCTGCGCAAGAAGCCCTATCTCATCATGACTTTTTACGTTTACCCTTGTGGCATAATCCCCCTGCGCTATTTCCTCGCTGACATGGTTAAGCTTCTCGAGCGGCTTTGTCATGTACCTGCTGATAAAATACATTGCTGCCGACTCTGCAATCAATATGACTATTATTATCAGCCTGAAATAATTTATCTGCTCATCAAGCAGTGTATACGCCTCTGATGCGTCGCATTTACTTACTATCCAGAGATTTTTTTCATCTATCACACTCTGCGAAGTAACATAGATATAGTGCTTTTGGGATTCTTCTTTAATCACATAGTTTTTGTTTCCTGTTGTGAGATTTTTAAAAAGTGTATCACTTATCCTTGCATCACTTTTGTCATCTGTATATACTTTTTCACCATCAAAATATATGTAGAAAAATGAATCCCTTGAGCGCACACTGCTGCTTACACGGCTTCCGATCTGCGGAAGCTGCGCGGCTATTGATGATGCGGAAATGCTGCTCTTTTCTGCATTGCTGTTATCTGCATTATTGTTATCTGTATTATTGTTCGAAGTTTCAGAATTATCTGAAACTGAATTTAAAAGCTGCAAAAGCTCATACTCCACAGAGGACTGTACCAGATTATTCTGCACAATAGCGTTTTTAAGCTGTGTCTGCTTCGCCAGCTCAAAATTCTTGTGTATCATGAGGTATCCCACCAGCCCCAGTCCAAGTGAAAGCAGTATTAAGTTTGTGAACAATACCTTGTACCTGAATTTCATTTAGCCCTCTTTTTGTATATTACGCTTACCCATATTTAATGGTCTTTAGTTTTCTGTTCTTCCAGCCTGTATCCTGCCTTAAATACGGTTTTAAGGCAGTCGCCTATGTCAAGCTTTTTGCGCAGTCTCTGTATGTGAAGATCGAGAGTCCTCGACTCGACAGAGTACTCACTTCCCCATATTTCTTCATATATCTTTTCTCTGAAAAGTGTGATATTTTTATTGCGCATCAAAAGCTCAAGCAGCTCAAATTCCTTTGGTGTAAGCTCTATATGCTTCCCTGCCTTTGATACATTCTGGTTTTTCGTATCGATAGCTATGTCCTTTAATGTAAGCTGCTGCTCCATCTTATTATAACGTCTTAGCACTATATTTACCCGGGCTAAAAGCTCAACAATCTCAAATGGCTTTACCATATAGTCCTCGGCACCTGACGTGAGACCTCTTAGCCTGTCATCTAAAGTGGCTTTTGCTGTGAGAAATATCACAGGTATGCCAAGCGGCTTTATGTATTCCATAAGCTCAAAGCCGTTTAACTTCGGCAGCATTACATCAAGTATTATCAGGTCAAAATTTCTCTCCTCCAGAATATCTGCTGCCTCCATACCATCAAAGGCACAGGTGCAGCTATAGCCTGCTTTCATGAGATTTAATCTGATGAGGTCTGATATCGGTTTTTCGTCTTCAACTATTAATATTTCTATCATGCTATTCCTTCTAACATTTTATAATCTTTTATAAATCTTTGCATATTCTTCTTTTGCTGTCAATCCCGAGGAGCATGTATCCGCCCGGATTATGCATTGCTATTTATATATTAACAGATACTTGTATCTAAAATGTATCAGGCGCAAGCAATTACATACGAAAAATCCGCCATGCGCATTCCCCGGCATGACGGATTAATCTTTAATCTTTAATCATATCCAATATTCTCATGTTGTATGTACACAGCACAAATTCTTTGAACCTTGGAAATGCAAACTCCAAATGTCCATACTCAGGTGAAATAATCAAACCCTTTTTTATAAGCCTTTCCCCTACAGCCTCCTGTAATTCTCAAGAAGCTTGTGCAGATCATCAATCTCTCCAATAAGCCTCTTTCCTATATCGGTATCCTTCACAAGCATACGTCTCTTATCATTTTCCTCGACCTCTGATGACGTCTCTATGTCAGTATTATTTATCAGGGCATCCTCCACCGATGTAAAAGGCGTGTGTGCCTTGAGCCTTAGACCATGTGAATTGTAAATCAGTGTATAGCCGGCGATACCGGTTTTCTTGTTCATCGCACGACAGAAGCCTCCATCTATCACAAACAGCTTGCCATTGGCCCTGACAGGGTTCTCTCCCTCTATTGCGTGAACCGGTGTATGTCCATTTATGATATGCGCATCATCATCATACAGCCCGAACTCGTGCAGTATCTGACAGCAGAAGCTCTTATCGTAATACCTGCTGTAGTATGGATTAGAAGGCTCTTCCCACATGCTCTTGTCTGTAACATATTCCATCTCAAATGTCTTAAGCCTTCTGCCGCACAGCGGTGATTTTTCTCCTCCCCACAAAAACCACATAAAGTCCACATCATCCTTATAAGGATTGTCCACATACGCAGCCCTTGCCTTCTCATCACATTTGTCAAGCAGTGCCCTTCCGTGATAAAATTCACCATCAATATACAGCTTGTCAAAGGCTCCGTTGCTATCAACCGGAACACAGCCATGATAGAGCAGGTTGCCATTGTATACATTGTACATGCCGCCCTTATCATACAAAAATCTGACATGTTTGTGCAGGCGCTGTCCTGTCACAAACTGTCTGTGCAGCTTTCTCATGATGACAGTCTCCTCGTCACTTAGTGCGTAGGGTCTCTCATCATCAACGGTTGGAAAGCGCTTTCTGTCCACTCCTACATCCTGCAGCTCGTCCAGCCTGTCAAGCATCAGCCTGTTTCCCATCTCATACTCGGGATGTGCAAGTATAAGCTGCCCCTCAAGCTTAAAAAGCATTACTGTGATGGCCGCCCTTGCAGCCTCAATTCCATCCTCTATACCATATGTTTTCATGCCAAACAGCATTAGCTGTCGTAAGCTTATTCCGTAGGCATTCTCAAGAATTTCCACATTGTTGTATTTCAGATTGTTGCGGATGACATTGCATATACATGCATCATTGCCACATGCCGCCCCCATCCAGAGAATGTCATGATTGCCCCACTCGATATCAAGCGAGTGATAATCATAAAGCAGATCAAGAATCTTATCCGCGCTTCCTCCTCTGTCAAATACATCTCCCACAATGTGCAGATGGTCAACAGCAAGCCTCTTAATCAGTGCAGACAAAGCGATTATAAACTCATCCGCATCCTCCAAATCAATTATAGTCTTTAATATCTGCTTATGATATCTGACCTGATTTGCATCCTCATCCTCCTGCGCATGCAAAAGCTCATCGATGATGTACGCATATTCCTCAGGCAGAGCCTTTCTGACCTTCGACCTGGTGTACTTTGATGAGAGCAGCTTTGCGACAAGTATAAGCTCATTTAACGTCATAGCATACCAGTCACTGTCTATCTTGCCCTGTTCATCAAGCAGGGCCATTTTCTCTCTTGGATAGTATATGAGCGTGCAAAGCTCCTGTCTGTCATAATCAGAAATCGTATCCTTGAAAATCAAATCCACCTTTTCCTTTATCACACCTGAGCAGTTGTTCATGATATGTAAAAAAGCCTCATACTCGCCATGTATATCACTCAGGAAAAACTCCGTGCCCTTTGGCAGGTTTATAATAGCAGATAGATTGACTATCTCCCTGATTACATCCTGACTTGATGAATAATTTTGTTTTAACAGCTTCAGATATTTTGTATTACCTTTATCGTTGTACATATTTCCCCCGTAACCTCTTATTTTTCAATGAAATATATTAATTCGCTCCTATTCATGTTCCATGCTATACCGGATAAATCCCTTAAATTACATTTTTTTCATTATATAATAATTTTTTTCACCCCGCAACCAAACCTGTCATTTGTACTAAAAAAGATGCGCAAAACTAATACTAGTTTACGCATCTTTGACATATTTTATATTCTGAATAATTACCTTTATTTCATGTACTCAGGTGTCACATTCCTGCCCATGCCTTCAAGCATTTCCTTGTCACTTCTGATTGTGGCACACGCTACTGTCGTAAGCATGTTTCCTGTAATTGTGGCTGATGCTCCAGACTTGAATGCAAGCTCCCCATCATTTGTAAGCAGCGCCCTGCCGGCTCCAAGACGTATGTCAGCCTTTGGATTTATATATCTGAAAAATGACACTGTACGCAGTATATCAGGCTCACTGATATGCTCAAGTCCCTCAAGCGGAGTGCCTGCAATCGGCATAAGCGCATTAAGCGGAATGGAATCCACTCCTACCTCTGCAAGGCTTACTGCCATATCAAGCCTGTCCTCCCAGGTCTCACCCATTCCGATGATGCCACCTGAGCACGCATACATGCCCTCTGCCTTCACCTTTTTAAGCGTCTCAATCTTCATATCATAGGTGTGTGTGGTGCATATATTGGGGAAATTACGCTTTGAGGTCTCTATATTGTGGTGATAGCTGCTGACACCTGCCTCGTGCAGTCTGTGAAGCTGCTCTGCTGAAAGAAAGCCCATTGATGCACATAAATCAATCTTGCACTCTCTTTTCATAGTCTCATATGCATGTATTGCCTTGTCAAATTCCTCACCTGTCAGCGCTTTTCCCGCTGTAACTATCGAGAAACGGTCTACACCCTCTCTCTCATTCATCCTGCAGGCCTCAAGTATTTTCTCCTCAGGTAAAAAATCATAAACCTCACAATTTGTATGATTATGTGCTGACTGCGCACAGTATTTGCAGTCCTCAGGGCATTTTCCGCTTCTTCCGTTTATTATCGAGCATAAATCTACCTTGTCGCCGATAAACTTCTCCCTGATCATATCTGCGCCCTTACACAGCTCGTCTAAATCACATGTAAGGAAAAATGATAGGTCATCATCCCTTGTGATTCTTCTTCCGTCTATTATCTCCTGTGCCAGTGTTATTGGATCCATTTTTAATCTCCTTCGTGTCCTGTATTTCTTCTCTCATTTAATAAGTATCATTATTAATACAATATACATCCGTTATAATTGTCAACTATAAATATTCCTCGGTTA
>ENA-OQJY01000045-OQJY01000045.1-human-gut-metagenome-genome-assembly--contig:-NODE-45-length-19097-cov-3.842857_pt1 | contig 19097 bp, 24 predicted proteins | sample MGYA00242643_ERZ504788 | MGnify/ENA primary metagenome ERZ504788 (study PRJEB26092, sample SAMD00036361) | human gut metagenome | host: Homo sapiens | study: EMG produced TPA metagenomics assembly of...
AGCTTGATTTACCTCCAGCATATGACAATTGAATAGTGGTCTAAATTGCGCATTATATTCATCAGCACAATCATCATCGAAATATCTTAATGAAAAGCGCTCAAAACAATCTCTATTTACTGGATTTCCTCCCAAGTTAACATTCCATGCACTGGAAACAATTTTATTATCGTTATCAAAGTATGCCTCATACAGGTTTTCATTCTTCCAATAATCGCTTTCTTTTTTATCATATTCCATTATCAATATTTCTTTATTAATATTGAAATCTATATTAGAAAAATCTTTCAAATAATTTTCTAATCTTTTATTTGTATTTTGCATTCTTGTAACAATATGAAGTAACGAAATCAAAGATTTAATAGCTTGTACCTCATAAGAATTATGACATTGTGAATCAAAACGTACTATTGAATCAAATTTGTCATCTTTTGAATAATTACATAAATTGATCTGTAGATTTTCAAAATCTTTTTTTGTAAAGAAATCAAACTCCACTATTTTTCTGTTATTAACACCAAACCAATGTAATGCAAAACTATTAGTAAACTTCAAACCATTTACCGGAATATATTTCATAACTTTTCCTTTCCTGTTGTTTATGATTCCTTATATTGTCCATCACCTAACCCTTTGATTGTCCAGCAATAGGCAATTATCCTGTCCTTATTAAAATAAAATGAAAGGCTCCGGCTCTGTTTTCTTCAAGTTTTCTATAATGCTACCATCCTTCCCAAATGAGATTCACATCCTCAGTTACGGCACATATTACCGCACACTTCTGTACATAGCAACCTATTTTTTGCGATTTTTCGGCTGCCCCATCTTCTCCTTTACTTCATCCGGCACATCGATCAGCCCGAACCGATAGAACATTCCGTATATGTAAGTCACGCCCCGGATATCGCCCAAAGCTTTCGGGCGGCGGTCTACTACCTCCCCTTTAATATTCTTCAGCGCCAAAACGATAGAACTCCATGCCAAACTCTTACTCTTCTCCCGGCGGTCGATCCACAGCTCTTTCGTATACTCACCGTTCCTGCCTTTTTTTATTTCGTAAGAGAATGGCAATCCAGAGTAGGTTTTAAATCCTACCCCAGCATAGGACACAACCACGCCCCAAAAGTTTTCTTCTGTCGGATCACCCCTCCACCGCTTCATTGCTCTGTATCTCCGCTGCCGCTCTGCTCCGACACTGATCTTCACTTTTTCTGCTGTGCTTGGGAAGTACACACCTTTCCGATATGGCAGGTACGAGGTGACGGAGGCTTTGGAAAGTTTCAGAATGTTTGCAGTTGAGAGTATGGAGGTTTTGTAGTCTTGTGTTTCTCTATATTCTTCAAAAGTATCCTGTACCTTCTTCGCCACTTCAGATTCATACACACCGGCCGTGATGAGCAGCTTTCTTACTTTGATTTGATTTAATCTCAGTTCTTCGCCGATGGCCTGCAAGGACATCTCAGAATCATAAAGCGCCACAGCACTTTCCATCTGCTCTTTCAGATTCTTCCCGGCATCGTACTCTGGCTTCTGCTTCTTTCGGCCACCGCCGGGCTTTCTAGCTTTATACGCCCTTTTCTCTCCCATAATTATTCGTGCAGTTCCAGCGGCAGACCATACGGGTCATGGAAGAAAGTCATCTTCTTACCGGTATAATCGTCAACCCGAACCGGCTCACATTCAATTCCTACCTCCGCCAGCTCATTCACTGTCTGTTCCACGCTCTCAACGCAGAACGCAAGGTAACGTAGCCCACAGGCCTCCGGACGGTTCACACGCATCGGCGGGTTTTTCTCAGCGAAAATCTCCAGTTCTGTGTGCTCATTGACACGCAGATCCAGCTTCCAGTCTTTGCGCTCCGGGCGGTAGTTCTCTCTGATAACAGAGAAGCCCAGCTTATTCACATAGAACTCCCTTGCGGCTTCGTAGTCAGATACGATGATTGCAATGTGGTGTATTTTTGATAAATTCATTTTGCTTACGTTCCATTTCTTTTATTTCCGTTATAAACTATATATTAACTTTCAAAAAATACCGTGTGAACTCCTGGAGTTCAGTTTGTCCACACGGCATTTATTTTCTTCTTCGGGTCTAGGGGTTCTTGTTTATTTCAGCTTTTCCAGAATCTTATGCGCACTCATGCCGCTTGCCAGCAACTTCTTCAGCACAGCCTCTGCTTTGGTCTTCTTAGCTTCTTCAGCGGCCTTAGCATCCGCCTTTGCCTTCTTCGCTTCCAGGGATGCGTAGTCGGTATTGGTTTTGTGACGGTTTTTGCTTCCTTTCGTTCTGGGCATAGGTGATAATCTCTTTCCTTTTATAGTGGTTTAAGTGTTATAGATTGTTGGGTTGAGGGCAATGTGTTCACACTTTTTTTCAGATATTTCAAAATAATATTATAATCATCCCACAACCTCGACTGCTTTCGAATATCAAAAATTATCTTGTGTAATAATTCTACTCAATTTTTTGTAAGTTCCAACTTCCTGTCCAACATAAACTGATTTCCATGCTCCATAGAACTGATCTCCCGTGATATCAATAATAATTCGATCATCGGTAATAAGCCATGCATGATTGGTCATTTCAGCTTCATAGTATCCATTCCTTTGGCTTGTGTGAATCCTGTATTTTTCCCGCAAATAAAAGCCAAGCAAATCACATGTGTCATCGCAACAACCACCTGGAAATCTATGCATTCGATCTCGGAAATTAAATTCTCCGTTTGTTTTCGCTGCTATAATTGCTTCTCGAAAATAAAATGCAATCTGGTAAAGTTCATTTTCTTCCACAGTACTCCTCCCATAAATATCTTTTTACGGTTGTGTAGAAGTACTTGGCTCAAGTCTAAAAGCACGATCCATAAAATCTAATATTGCTTCATAGAATTTCATCACATCAGCATATTCAATGTATAACTGAGAGTCTTCTTCTCTATATCCAATATTAAATTTATCACATTTTGGCTTGAAATCATCTTTAATTCGTCCACCATTATGCACAACCATATTTCGGCAATCACGAATCGTAGTAATATACTCCCAACTCTGATCATCTTTGAATCCGCTTATACCGACCACATCTTTTAGATATCTTGCTGCACGTTCCAATCCTGCACCTTTTACATCCTTAAGTTCTGTAGTAAGCTGCCCTAAGTCTTTATGTATCCGACACAGCGTATTAACTGCCTCTTCAAGTAAAGAAACCATCGTCAATAATAACGAATACTGTGTCAAAATATCCACCCTGCAGGTTTGAAGAGTCTCGCTCGTCATTGCCCAGCTTTCTGTTCTAAAATCGTCTTTTTCTCTTGCTTCTTGCGCCATATCTCTATACGCTTTTGTGACAAGATCAATCGCCATTTTATTATTATCAATTACACTTTTGAAAGGATAAAAATCACAGTGTGCAAGATATAACGCCATATCCCCGGCCTTATGCATATCGTAACCATCTATTGTCGGAAACAAAACATTACCTTCGATGCTATTGTAATTTGGCATACTTTTTTATTCCTTTCCTTTATCTTTGTATCATTCTCACATCTTCGCCGACCATAAGATCGTTGCCTGCTGCTCACCACGGAGAGGTATGTGATTATCAGAACAGCGTAGGGAGCTACCACTCCCAGTATATCACAATTTCATCCAGTTTTACAGACGCTTTCTTACCTTCATCACCGCACAATACATCAATCCGCCGATTATTCCACCGACTGTGTTGTAGAAGATGTCTGATAGCTGGAATGTTCCCAAGCGAAGCAATAATTGTAGCATCTCAATACTTACAGAAAAGATAAATGCTATCTTACCGCTTTGCCACAGTATCTTCTTCCAGCCGCTTCCTATCTTCTCTCCGAACGTCCACGCCACTACTGCTGAAAACGGCACCATCATGATTACGTTCTCGATGCAATCGGTGGTCAGCTTCTGTTCGCCATTCACAGTCTCCCAGATGCCCCAGCCACCCATGACATCGGATAAAGGATTCATCCACAGCTGACGGTTCAGCAATGTGCGGAACAGAATAAGAGAAGTCACAAAGGCCATGAAGAATAGTTTCCGAAAGAACACACTCTCCTTGAACTTGTGATACCATGTCACTATGGCATTTTTCCAGCCTTTGCCGGCATGTATTGGCTCATCCGCATACAGATAGAAAAACATAGCCAAAAAGGAAAGCAGGAGCGAGAATCAAAACGGCTCATAGAGAGCAGTCAGGATATTTGTGAGGATCTTTCCAAGTAAATCAATCGTTTCTTTCATCGTTGTTTCTTCTTTTATCAATACAGATGTTCCTGATACTTGCCGTCCATGACCTCCTTCAGATACTGACCATACTGGTTCTTCTTCATGACCTCATAGACTTCCATCAGCTCATCCTTGCTGATCCATCCGTTCAGATATGCGATTTCTTCCAGGCAAGCAATCTTACGATGCTGATGCTGCTCGACAGTCTTTACGAAGTTGGTGGCATCCACCAGGCTCTCATGTGTACCTGTATCCAGCCAAGTGAAGCCCTGACCTAGCAATTCCACATTCAGAGTACCATCTTCCAGATACATACGGTTCAAATCGGTAATTTCTAATTCACCACGGGCAGACGGTTTCAGATTCTTGGCAAACTCGACTACACGGTTATCATAGAAGTACAGACCAGTCACGTAGTAGTTGCTCTTCGGATGTTCTGGCTTTTCCTCGATAGAAATGGCCTTACCGTTCTTGTCGAACTCAACAATACCGAATTGCTCCGGATCGTCCACATAGTAGCCAAACACCATAGCCACAGAATCGTTTCCGATGAAATCAGCACCAATGATAAAAGCCTGTGCCAGTCCATCCAGAGACGGCTGAACCGCATAGGTCAGATTCACACCAAACTGGTGTCCATCTCCCAGCAGATTCTCGAAACGAGGAGTATCCTGCGGTGTGGAAATAATCAAAATATCGCGGATGCCAGCGTTCATCAGAACGGACATCGGATAATAAATCATCGGTTTGTCGTAGATTGGCAAAAGCTGTTTACTTGTTACTTTTGTTAATGGGTACAGGCGTGTGCCTGAACCTCCTGCTAAAATAATACCTTTCATTCGTTTCTTCACTTCTTCTACTAAAAGTCTAATAAGTGAAAATCATTGTTGCTTGCCTATCATTTTCCAGCATACCCCATATATTACACTTCCTAAACATCCCCCCAATGTGTTATAAAAGATATCTGATAACTGAAATGTGCCCAATCTCAAAAACAATTGAAGAAATTCTATGGATACAGAAAGACAAAAAGTTATCTTTATGCCTTTCCAAATCATCCTCTGCCTTTCTCCAAATGTCCATATCAACGTAGCACTAAATGGCATCATCATAATCACATTCTCAATACATTCTGTTGTAAGCTTCTTTTTTCCATTCACTGTTTCCCAAATGCTCCAACCTCCCATAACGTTGGATAACGGGTTCATCCATAGATCTCTATTTAGGAGAGTCTTAAATAAAATGAGCGAAGTAACAAAACACAAAAGAAACAATTTACGGAACAACGCTGATTCCTTAAAAGTATCGTGCCACACAATAATTGCAGCCTTCCATCCCTTTCCAACATTAATTGGTCGATACGCATATAAAGTAAAAAAACATAAGAAAAAAAAGACAAAAAGAAGTGAAAAAGCCAACATGGTCTAGTATAGGGCAGTCAGTACGTTAGTTATAATATTATTGAGTATCTTAATTACTTCTGTCATCTTATTCTCATCTCTTAAAATCCAATTTTTTGTCTGCAAAAAAGCAGAAACTCCAAGTTCAAATGTGCAAAAAGCAGCTAAAGTACTATATAACAGAAAGACATTTATATATTCAGTAGTTATGCATGTTTATCCTTCCAGCTTAACGTTTCAAACCACTAATACGAATCTTCACCTTAGTTGAAAACTCACGTACTTCTCTCGGAAATGAAACATAAGACACTACTGCGATTTCAAAAATATAGATTAAAAATCCAGGAACTGCACTAAAACAAAATCCACACACCAAAAAGGCACATGTTTGAATAAAAGGATACAATTTCTCTTTGGTATTGTATTCCATCCATTTAAAATCAGGCAGACATAGAAAATACCAACAAATTGCTGATAACAGTGTCCCTACTGCAAAACTTTCCTTAACCTTATAGATTCCATAGCAGACAATGTTAAATATAAATCCTACAACAATAATCATCGTTAGTTTTATGAAATAAATATTTTGTTTTTTCTGTGCTTTATACAAATTAACATATACACTTTTTATGACAATATAAAAAATCTGAGCCGCAAAAAGCAAAAACATAACTTTAGCTGAATCAATATATTTCGTCAAATATATCTCTAAAATAAACCTTGCAGGAAAAGCACACGAAACAATTGCAGCTGCAAAAACCATTACATAATTTCTTGTTTTTCGTATCTGTGATTTATCAGTGGCCTTACAGAAATAATTATATAATGTTGTAGTCACTGGCGTAACTGCAACATTCATAAAGTTCTCCATACTAACAGCAAACGAATACTGTGCAAATGCCAACGTAGTCATCAAAGCCTTAACAAACCATCGATCCATACTCGTAAGCACAACAGATGACAAATTTCCGACTGTCAGCAAAATACCACCTTTAATATTATTTACTAACTCATTTAAAGAGAAAGAAGTTCCTCTATGCTCGCCTGCAACAAGTTTTTTGCAATTCAATTCCAAGGCAATCCACACGATAAAATACACAATGACGTTACTAAATAGAAAACATTGTGCATTATCTGTTTTAATTAAGTATACCCACATCATGTTTGCAAAAAAGATCAAAATCGTATTTGCATTCATGATTTTCCCGTAAAGAGAGAATTCCCCCGTTGCTTGGTATAGCTGTTTAAAATAGTTTGCCAGATTCAACGGTAGAATCGATAATGCAAAAAACACCAAAACTTCTTGCTTTAAAACAACTGCGACAAAAGCACAAATAATCGTAACAGCAATTTCAAAAAACCTCAGTGTAGAAAGATTTGTTCTTAAATCTTCTCCTCGGATATCTTGAACATTTTTCCCTCCGTATTTCAAGTACATTCCATCGACAAAGCCAAAGTGGAACAGACCGGCATAACTTACATAAAGCTGAAATGTCTTTATGGTTGCGTAGCTTTCCACGCTTAATTCCTTTGGAAGGACAAAATTTGTTATCAGGTTAAATCCCAAATTGATAAAATTTGCTATAAGGACGTACATCAGTCCTTTTTTCAGTGATGTTGACATTGTAGACTTTCTCTTCCTTTATTTTTTGAAGATTCAATGCTCTCAATCTTCAATTCCACTTTATATCGTATTAAACACGATTCGAAGTTTTACTTTTTCAAATGTTCTCTTGGTTGTTTTCTTTTTATTATACGGGAGCATCAAAATCTTCAATTTATATTTCAAATTATCTTTGTATTCTGCAAAAAATATAAAATCTTCTTTTGTTTTTTTCTTGGCATCATCTCGGAATACCCTTTTTAGTATTTCCTTCGCCATATCACTTCTAAGGACATTTTTATTTTTTAATGATCCCCCTCAGTGTATCTTTCAGAGAATGCCTTTGTGCTCCCAAAACATTTGCATCATGCTGTCTATACATGATATAGGCATTCTGATCTGAATAAAAAAAGACCATTCACAGCAAGACACACAAAGCTGATCCAGCTATCATGCATACTAATTACTGAAGGTTTGTATTGTTTCAGCTTTTCCATCAGTGCTTTATTAAACACAAATGTACATCCTGGTGTTCCATATGTCAGAATATCATACAATGGATTTTTAAATGTATTATCTGTAAACGATTTTCGGATAAATGTTAAGTCTTTGTCCACCACTTCAACTGCACTACTGTATAAAGCAGGCTTGTCTATATTTTCAATACGTTTTACAGCAGAAATGATTTTTTCTTCTTTCCAGACATCATCCTGATCACACAGCGCATAATAATCGTAATTTATATCCGCTTTCCAAATCAAGTCCAGAAAACTTTTCGCGGGTTTTAAATTATTCCCTCCATAAACTTTAACCCTATCATACTTTTTCAATATTTCAACCGTTTTATCTGTAGAACCATCGTCACGCGCAAGAATATCAACATATATGTCCTTCTGCGCTAGTACGCTTTCCAATAGTTCTGGTAAATATTTTTCGCCATTATATGTAGATAATAATATTAAGCATCGACACATACTACACCTCTCAAATTATTCGCTTGCAATTGCTTGTGCTTTCGCATTATATGTTATATATAAAGCAATAATTACCCAAAGCAACTGCGATACATCAGCAACAGACAGCATTACCGCCACATAGGACACAAAACAGAGAAAAAAGCTGTTATTCATGTTTCTTGAATTTTTGAATGTTGCTTTTTTCCAAGAAGATTTAAGAAGCGAGTAGAATAAGCTAAAACATGCAATTCCACCTAACAAACCTTCCTCTACAAAATATCCAACATAACCGTTGTCAATGGTATCTCTTACCTGCCATACTCCATTTATACGATAACTTAATTTCCCCCTTGTATGGCAACTTGCTCCCAGTCCAAATACTGCATTATGTATCAGCATCCAAGAAATACCCGATAACTGTATCATTCTTGACGAAAGCCCCGTTGAAGAATTTCCGCCAAAATTTTCAATTGTTTCTCCACTATCTCCAAACGCAATTATTATTGATTTAATTATGTTTGTAAATTGTTGTGAAACAGTCGGCACCGCAAAAGAAACGAACACTGCCAAACAAGCAATTACACAACCTGCACAAAAAATTTTATTTCTTGTTTTTTTATCTGTAATAAGTATAAACACCAAAAGCAACGCAAGCAGTACAACAATTGTTCCTCTTGACTCTGTTAAGAATGCTGCGACAATATTTAGACCAAGAATACATCCATTCCACCTTCTTCTTTCATTTTGCCACATATACAATGCTAAGGGGATAATAAGCGCACAATACATTGCATAGTATACCGGATGCCCAAATGTAGCTTCTGCACGAATGATGCCCATTCTTACCGTAGACTCCATTAAAACATTCCGAGATACCGTATTCAAAGAATAAAACAAATTTGAGCCAATCAGAACATTGATAATGCTGATAACTGCTATTATTCCACTTGCATCTACGATTGTTTTCACGCACAGATACACATCTTCTTGATCCTGTATAATTTGACAAATCAAGACAATCAGTATCAGTTGTTCAACAATGACTGTAAACTCCGTATTGATTGCATCAGATAAGCTTGAAACATAATACCCGTTTGCCAAAATTCTTGCTGACAAAAATAAATAATCAACGGCCAATATAGGCCAGTTGCTTTCAAGGGTTTCCTAATTAGTATTATTTTTTGTTTCGGTAAACATACACATAGAAGAAGTATCAGCAACAAAATTCTGCTGGCTTTCAGAAGAGGCATACCTCCACCTAGTTCAATTGAAAAATAGTCCGGCAATATCGGGTAAAATGCCATAAAAAATATAATGAATTTTTTATTTCCTCTCGATGCCGCCCAAATTGCCGCTAATATAAAAACAATCAAAAATATCATAGTTATATTACTCCATATCGCATTCTTTCCATCCTGTATTCTATACTTTTTATCGTTTTATTCTACCCATCACTTTTTTTATTGTTCTTTTTAGTCCTTTGGGTACCATCCCAGAAATCGTATACTTTACAATATCTTTCTTACAGGTTTTGTGGAAATACTGATCCACGGCCTCATAACCTTTTTCCTTGTACAGTTTCAAGATTTCCTCACGCTTAGGACTATATTTACTCGGAGAATACAACTGATCATTATGTTTTGCAACTTTTTCAAAATCCGAAGTCATCAGCGCAAACTGATCTTCACACTGTTCCAGAACATTATTGCCTTTATCCGTATTGACCAATAGGCAAGAGATTCCCTTTCCATTGGATAGTCCCTGCTTTACATCATAGGAAGGATATTCCTCATGGAACCCCCAGAAATCGCCTACAGTCAAATCACCTACACGCTCTTCTGATGCAAATGGGCAGGAATAACAATTCTCACGATATGTATAAGACTTAGAAAAAAAATGAATGTATGCAGTGCATCCGCCCATCAACACTTTTTCCTTAAATCCATGTCCTTCACCCACATAGACGCTCCGCGTGATCATTCCCTGTCCTTTGGTCTTATCTCTGAAATAGAACTCAGTAATTTTACCACCAAGTTTTTTTCCATGAAATTCTATAAAATCTTGAAACAATCTCTTACTAGGAACACCATGACAAATGATATCTATTGTAATCAGGTTGTTATATTCTTTTTTCAAGTATTTTTTTAACCCAGCAATCTGACAGGGTGTTCCAGAGAATAAAACTACTTTTCCCTGTATCAAATCCCGCTTTGCCTGCGAATAAGTATCTCCAATTTCGCTCTGAACATACTTTGAACCCTGTAATAAGATCAGCTTATCCAGTGAATCAACGCGAATATGTTTCGGTTCCAGTATTCCATTTTCCATAGGGAGTGCTGCACCGTATACTATGCCCTCGTTCTTCAAAACAGCTTCTGCAATCACTGCAAAAGCACCACCAGATGCGGACTTCCGTAACAAAACACTATTTTTAGAGGCAGCTGCATAAACCTTTTTAGGTTCTTCCGTTTTGGGTTTGTTCTGGTACCCACAAACCGTCATACATGCTCCACACTGAACACATAAGTCCTGCTGAATTACAGGATAGATAAATCCATATTCATCCGCCTGCATTTTAATTGCCGATTTCGGGCAAATATTCATACAAGCTCCACATCCACAACATTCTTTTTTATCCTTGTATAGAATAATCTCGCTCATCTTTTTTCTCCCACCAGAAATTCATCCGCCTCCTGAACCTTTCTAGCGATGTATTCCTGTGTCTGCATATAGTTCATCGGCTTATTCAGCATGTTGATCAGTTCTTTTTCTCTTCCAATTTCAAGAAGTCTTGATGGAATTTTCATATCTTCCAACAGGGAATGTATTTTATTGATTCGATTTTTTTCAGTCGGATAACATACAACCGGCTTTTCATACTTGATAGAAAATACCGTCCCATGAAATGTTCCAGTAATTATTTTTTCCGCATTTCGGAACAAATCAACCCATTCGTAAGGACTCAGATTAATAAATCCTTCATCATAATATGTTTTATAATCACCCGCGCCGATGATCTTCAAGCTGTTATTCTGTGCATACTGTTTCAATTCCTCCACCATAGAAGGTGTCAGTTTACAATCATAAATCAATATATATTTGTATGGTTTCGGCTGAATATTATCTTTCTTAATATTAGCATCAAAGTTATAGAGGAATGTCGGATCAAGCATCTTTTCTGCGTTTCTTCCAGAAACTCTTTCAATAAACTTTACAGTTTCTGTATCACGTCCTGAAATGCGGTCGATATTCTTCAATCCAGAGGCAACCTCTGCCGGAACCTCTGTATCCTCCGTTACAGCCCCCACACTTGGTGCATAAGCAATTGTCTGTTGTTCTTCAAGACCTGTTCCGAATTTTAATGGATGATATCCAGAACCACACAAATTCCAGATCTCATCACTTCCCAACACGATTAGATCTAGTTTTAACGTCGCAATTTCTTCTGCACTTTTTACAGAGTGCGTACGAGGAATGGTATGTTCGTATTTCGTGAACGTCTGCAATTGCTGAATTTTTTTTATATAAGTAGCAGGTGTGTCAATTCCAAATCTGAAATGAAGAATGTGAATGATGTTCTTCCGCCAATGCCTTGGATTTACATAGTTTACAACTACGATTTCCGCTTTCGGGTACAGTCTCCGAAGTGTTTCATACATCGCCTTCATCTGAAGAAATGCACCATAATTTTTTACGTAATGATGTGTTAAAATTCCTATTCTCATTTTTTTGCCATTCCTATCGCATCTTTTAAATACTGCTTGCTGCTCTGCCGATTCTGTTCTATGACATCATACACTTTTTCATAGTTGATTTCCGACTTCATACTTTCTAAATCGAAGCAAAAATCCTCTTTGATATGGCGGTTTGTAATCTGAAGTTCACTCAGCAAGGCTGTACTTTTTTGATTCGGCTTTCATTTGTCAGATATACCTTAAACTGCCTGCGATTCAGAATAGAGAATACTGCACCGTGAAAAGTTCCAGTAAACACAAACTCCGCATTTCGGAACATTTCCACCCACTCAAATGGTGTCAGGTTTACAGTAACTTCTGAATATCGTTTGTCGCATTCACCCGCGCCATAAACCGCCAAACCATGCTCTTTTGTATAATAAAAAATTTGATTTAAAATATTTTCCGGTAGATTTTCGCAGTAGTAAAACAGAATATATGGCTTTCTTTTTGCTTTCAATTCTGCCCGTGGAAATTCGGCCAAAAAAGTAGGATCTAAAACTCGTTTCGGTGCGTTCCCTGTTACCTGTTCTACCAGCTGCTCTGTCAGGTCATCTCGCGCAGAAATCCGTTTAAACTTTCTGATACCATCAATAACATACTGCGGAATTGCTTCATCCGCTGCCGTCTTTCCTACACTCGGCGCATATGCAATCAAATTTTTACACGTTAATCCTACACCAAATTTAAGTTCAGCATTTCCCTTTGTATCTCTGTAGTTCCACACTTCATCACTGCCAACAACAATGCAGTCAAATGCTAATTCATTGATCTGTCGAGCATTAAAACATCTTTTGGAAAGGACCATTTCTTGATTTCTTGCTTTCGCAAAAGTGTTCGGAATATGAATCTTAGCAAACCATTCTTTCAGCGTTTCTCTATTTTTATAAAATCGAAACCACCCCCCGGCATTGATGATATAATGTTTTATGTTTACATAATCTATAATCTGTACTTCATCTTCAGGAAATAGTTCTGAAATTGCTTCTCTTAGTGCCCACGCTTGTAAAAAAGCACCATAATTGTTGATATATTGATGTGTTAATATTCCGATTTTCATTTCACTTCTCCAGCAAGTTGTAAATATCTCTCCTGTAGTTTCTTCGCTTCAAAGGCAATATTATAGTGGTGTTCTGTAATCAACTTCGTGTTGTCATTACGCTCATTCTGCTGCAACGCATCACTCAGTGTTTTTGCCCATACAGAAACAGATTCTGTAAGCGGAACAAATTTTGCGTACTGTGACAACCCAATTTCTCTTGTAATGGCTGACGAAAAGACACACGGAAGGTCCGCTGCCTGAGCCTCTACGCCCACAACCGGAAGGCCTTCCCAGATTGACGGCAAAACAAAGCAGTCAAATGCTTGATACCACTCATTGGCGTTTCCAACATTTCCAACGAAGGTTACATGCTCACTGATACCAAGGTCTGCCGCCTTTCTTTAATTCATCCATCAGTTCACCATCGCCTAATAGAACAAGATGTGCCTGAGAATCAATTTTTAAGACCTCTGCAAAAACATCCACTAAGAATGTATGGTTTTTTTTGCGCCATAAAGCGTCCAACATGCCCCACAACGTGTTTGTTTTCCAGATTGTTTTCCTTGCGAATCTTATTACGAATTTCTGGGTTATAGATAAAGCGCTCGACGTCTATTGCATTTGGAATCAGCACATAGTCATTTTCATCTACTACTTTTTGTCCAAAATAGCATTTTGCAGCCTCGACACCACAAGAAAAATGATGCGTCATATTTGTGGGAAGGCAAGCCTTACAAACAAGCTTGATTGGAAGCTTCCAGTCTTTCGTTATGCTTGCTCCATGTGCATGAAAAATGCGCACAGGAATTTTGCTCACTTTGGCAGCATGAAGTGCATACACGCCAAGCGCCCCATTGTGCGCCTCAACAATTTTATATTCCGGATGCTCATGGAATAATTTTCTCATAAACTTGAGATATTCAGGATACTTCGCTGGATTCAGTCCCGGTGTATGGTAAATCCTTCCACCCATAGATTTGATTTCATCATCATATGCTCCCGGCTTTTTCTTGTTACACAAGAAATCAAACTGGACTTTTGACTTATCCATATATCGATAATAGTTCATCAGCATTGTCTCAATACCAGCACGATCCATATTGCTGACAGAATGAAGAATTCTTATCATTGCCTTTTCTCCTTATAAATTTCTTTTCACAATACGGGTTACGTACTGTCTTCCTGCTGATAAATATTTTTCTCAGCAATTAAAATGTCAACCGCTATATTCTATGTTCTATTTCACTACCTCTGTTCAGATGAAGCACTTCCAATATGTTATTCATAAACCAGAGTGCTCCATACAAACGCAGGTAGTGATACTGAAAGTTCTTATGATAATTACATCTGCTGTTACTGAACCTAGGTAGCGAGAAAAAACCGCTCTCACAGCTCCACCCATCTCTTGAAAGGTGCAGTAATTACGCTATTTTTTGAGCATTTTCACTATGTGCATCTCACTATCTGCGTTCGGTTAGAGGAGATTATTTATTATCAATACTCTCATCTATTGTTATCTCCTGTACAGTTTCATCGTTTCCTTTACAACTTCATCCCAGTTATATTTCTTGCAGATAAAGTCAGCTGCCTGCTTCTTCATTTTCATAACCAGTTCAGAATGGTCACAGGCGTCTTGCAATTTTTCTTGCAAGTCCTTTACATCTGACTTTTTGAAAATCAATGCCTTGTCTTCTACAACTTCTGTACACTCTGTGATATTCGAAACTAGACAACAATTTCCATAGCTCATAGCTTCTAAAAGACTCAGTGGCATTCCTTCCAAATCTGAAGGTAACGTATATACATAAGCATTACTATATAGTTCCTTCAATATCTGCCCCTGAACAAATCCTGTAAAAATAATCCTGTCATCATCTTTTGCTAGATCCTTTAATTCATTCATAAATGAATCTGTATCACTTGAACCACCTGCTATTACTAGCTTCTTATCAGTCTTAACATTCTTAAATGCCTCAACCAAATATCCAATCCCCTTTTCCGGAACTAATCGTCCTAAAAACAATATGTAAGAATCTTTTTCCAAACCATATTTTTCTGTAATTAATTCAGCTTCTTGGATTTTTGGTCTATTCACTCCATTTGGAATGAACACTGTTTTTCTTCCATACTCTTTCTCAAAATAATCTTGAACGCCTTTACTCAGAACAATAATTTCATCCGCATACTTCACAGCATTCTTTTCACCATGATGAATAAATTTTGAACCAAATCCACTTTTCCATTTTTCACGTTGCCAATCCAATCCATGAATTGTTACAATCACTTTTTTACCAAATAGTTTTGGCAACCACGCGAAAAATGCCGGTCCCTCAGCATGAATATGAACAATGTCATACCGGCCAAAAGCACAACATAATTCTGCAAAAAATGATGATGAAACAGCTGCAAGACCTTTTTTCTCTATTGTTGGGACTGTTTTTAAGCCTGATTCCTTTATATTCTTTAAGTCGTTTTAAATCATATTCAGAACCACTCACATGATGACCACCTCTGTTGTAGCAAGTCACATTATACCCTTGTGCAACCATCCTTGAGCAAAGTTCTTCAACTACTATCTCAACTCCGCCTTCTCTTGATGGAATTCTTTTTTGTCCAAACATAGCAATATTAAGTTTTTCCTTACATTGCTCCATCATTTCTTAATACTCCTGTTAAAGTTCGAAAAATTATCTTTACATCCCCCTTAACACTCCACTCCCTAATATACTGGGTATCCAGCTTCACCACTTCCTCAAAGTCCGTGATATTGCTCCTGCCGCTCACCTGCCACAGCCCGGTCAGTCCCGGTCTGAATGACATTCTGGCTCTATGGTGTGGCTCATACTTCTCCCACTCATCGAGTGTCGGTGGTCTGGTGCCTACCAGACTCATATCTCCCACTAGTATATTGAAGAATTGTGGGAATTCATCCAGGCTTGTTTTCCTGATAAACTGCCCGATTTCCGGTTTTCTTTTTTCCGTTTGGCAGCACCTTATTGCCTATGATTCTCGGGTCAAAGTCCATCTTGAACATCATTCCGTCGCCCACTTTATTCTGTGCCGCAAGCTCCTTCTTTCGCTCCTCGGCATCCATATACATGCTGCGGAATTTATACATCTTGAACTTTCTGCCGTTTCTGCCGACTCTCTCCTGTGAGAAGAATATCGGTCCCGGCGATGCTATGTATATCATAGGCCCCACAAATATCATGATGATAAGTGTGAACAGGCAGCCCACCAGTCCTCCGACTATATCCATGCCCCTCTTTACCAGAAGTGCGCTGGGATTTGCATAGTTCTCGCTTGATGTAACTACTGTGTAGTCGCCTATCTTTTCTATCTGCTTGTAGCCACCATGGGCTGTACCGTTTTTTGCTATTCCTGTATGTACTGCAATTCCCATCTCTAGGAATATATCTGCCATTTTTTCAGGATATTCATCCTCGCTGCAAGGCGGAATGAGCACCTCATCCACCCATTCATCGCACGCATAGTCTACTATGCCATCGTGATTTGCAACTATCGGTATGCCGCATATAGTCTCACCCTTCATGTCTGTATCCAGTGAAGCTGCTACTATCTTTGTATAGCCTATACAGCTTTTCTCCACTGTGCGCAGTGTATCACGAAGTATTGTATCAGGTGCTATGACAAACAGTGATTTCATAGATGCTGCAAAGTCATTTTTCTTAAGGAAGCTCTTGAGCGCTAGTCTTGCTACATATGTTATTGCCACATAGATTGGAAACATGATATAAAATGATAATCGCGAGTATATATCAGCCATCTGTGTGGTGAACAGAAATAGCGCTGTCACCATAAACACAAGCACTACGTGCTTGCAGGTCGATATGAATTCATCCAGATATCCGCGTTTTAGGGCATTCTTGAATGAGTCTTCCATTATCTCCACACAGAAATCTATCAGAATGAATGCTACACCCAGTATACGGTAGTCCTTATCCACATATGGGTTATTAAAGCCGAAGCGTATCACATATGAAATAAAAAATGCTATAACAATGCATGCGATATCTATAAACATAAAGTCTATATGCTTTGTCCATTCTCTGCCTTTCTTTCTGTACATTCTTTCCAAATTCTCCTTATGTATCTTTATTTCCCCTATACCCACTCCGAGGGGGGGTACCTTTGTACCCCCCCGAATATTTTTAGTCTGTTTTGTTTTTTGTATATTTATTCGGATTAGCGTATCTTTTGTTGTATCTAATTGGGTTTTCCAATGCCTTATTTTCACCTTTTTTTTATTCATTGTCAATGAATATTAGGTTTTATTTACAATTTTTGACACATTCGCCAATATGTATAGTATTATCAGCTCAATATTATACATTATTTATATGTCATTCTGCTTATTTTTCCTCAAACAGCCTCTGCTTCCTCTCTATCATCTCATCAATCCTTGCGATATACTGCCCTACATCCTTGACATTCTCGCATCTGTCGATGCGGTGTGTGCCATCCGGATTCGGTACGGGCCAGACGCGCTTGGTGCTTGCTCCGGCTCCGCACGCCACAATCGTTTGCTTTTCCTCCAAAACTACACCATATCGTGTGCTACCATATATTACGCAATATTATCGCTTTAAATTAATCATTGCTAACCCATATACATGAATATATACAGTGCATTTTATACGATTTGATGTAAAATTGTCAAGGTGCTCCGGCTACTGAAAAGTAGTCGGGGATTTTTCTATCATACCTAAAAATTAAGCGCTTACGTTTATGGCACTCTTTCTTTAATAAACGTCGTTATTATCTTTTCATATCCCTCTGGATCTTTTTTATAATTCTCTGCATGTCCTGCACCATGAACTATATAAATTTCTTTACTGCTTTTACAACTATTATAAATTTCTTTTGCCATATATAATGGTGCCAAGTTATCCTTATCACCATGAATAATTAAAATCGGAATTTTTGTCTGTGATACCGACTTACAAGCATCAGCCTCTTTTAAATTAAATCCTCCCCAAAGCTTTATTCCCACATCTGCAAAAATTTTGAATACCTCTACTGGCATTCCTTTAGGCAAATGGCTCTTACAATTTAACTCTAACATTTTTGTTGATGTTGTAAATCCACTATCTTCAATAATTCCACAAACAGAATCTGGAAAATCCAAATCACTACTCATTGTGACCACTGCTCCACCCATTGAAATTCCCATAAGAAATATCGGTGTTTCTCTTCCAAAATGTTTTGCAGCCCAATTAGCCCAATCTACACAATCATAACGTTCCTTCACTCCCAATGTAAAAATATTTCCTTCACTTTCATCATGCGCACGCATACTAACAAGTAAAACATTCCATTTTTCTTTCTGCGCAATTTTATAAATCGGCACACCATCCACGTAACTATGACCTCTAAACCCATGAAAGAAGATTACTAATGGAGCATTCTTCTTTCTCTCATAATAATGACCTTCCAACTTTGTTCCATCAGAAGCCAAGATAACAATTTTTTTCATTATTTTTTTGCTTTATTTTATATGCTTCGGTAAGCCACTCATATTGCTCATCATCTGCTGTTCCCAAATCTGGCCATGCTGTTTCTCTTCGTTCACAAATTTTTTGGAACACTAATTTACTTCCTACCCCCAAAATTATTATCGAAAAAATAAACATTATAATAACTACTGCAACAATCTTTTTCATTTTCACTGATCTCTCAGTTATTGCAAGTTGTTTTACTCTTTGCTTCATAAAAATCACTTTCCTTCAATATTTATCACATCTCAGCCGACCATAAGATCGTTGCCTGCTGCTCACCACGAAGAGGTGTGTGATTATTACGAGCAGCGCAGGGAGCTAACGCTCCCAGTATATCACAAGTCTGCAAATAAATCAGCCTTGTACACGCCATTCTTCAGCATCTTCTTGAAGCTGTCCTTTACGGCTGCGACATCTTCGTGATAGGTCATCCCGTACCAGCCTCGATTGCATCATGGATTGAGTAGTCCATGATGATGTGATTAGAAGCATCCACCGGCTGTATTTTCGTGTGTAAAAAAACAAAATTATTTTTTGATATGAAGTATCTCTAAAACTAATTTTACCGCCTGATTCTTCATTATTAACAGAACAAT
>ENA-OQJY01000048-OQJY01000048.1-human-gut-metagenome-genome-assembly--contig:-NODE-48-length-18188-cov-3.513371_pt1 | contig 18188 bp, 19 predicted proteins | sample MGYA00242643_ERZ504788 | MGnify/ENA primary metagenome ERZ504788 (study PRJEB26092, sample SAMD00036361) | human gut metagenome | host: Homo sapiens | study: EMG produced TPA metagenomics assembly of...
GCTCTACTCCGTTCGCAAGTGTAAGTCCAACTGCATGTCTGGATCCTTCCATCAGTACAGATACTGTTGCGTCACATGGTGCCACGATCACATTCTCAACCGGCTCGATTGCAAGTCCGTCACCTAATGCTTTAGATGAGAACACTTCGTCCTTTACTTCCTCGATTGGTACTACTTTTCCTGACAGATAAGCCTTTACGGCAAATGCCTTTTTCTCCTCTGCAGGAGCCTGTTTTTTCTTAAAAAATGAAAACATACCTACTTCTCGCCTCTTTCTTTTAAACATTGTCCATTGGTCTCAATTACGGTCTTATACCAGTCAAATGATTTCTTCTTTGTACGTCTAAGCGTTCCATTTCCATTGTCATCTTTATCGACATAGATAAAGCCATAACGCTTTTTCATTTCACCGGTTGAAGCACTAACTAAATCAATGCACCCCCATGAAGTATAACCCATAATTTCCACACCGTCAATCTCTACAGCGTCCATCATAGCCAAAATATGTGCTTTTAAATATTCTATACGATAGTCGTCTTCCACATAACCGTTCTCATCCGGCTGATCCACCGCACCAAGTCCATTTTCTACGATAAAAAGCGGCTTCTGATATCTGTCATACAGTGCATTCATTGTAATACGAAGTCCCAGCGGATCGATCTGCCATCCCCATTCACTTGCTTTCAGATGTGGATTCTTTACTGTAGCAAATACATTTCCATCTGTTGTGTCAACGCTTGCATCCGCACTTGCGCATCTAGAAGAGTAGTAAGAAAATGAAACAAAATCAACTGTATTTTCTTTCAGGAGTTTTTCATCTTCTTCTGTAATATCGAGCTGGATTCCTTCTCTTTCGAAGAATTTCTTTGCATAAGCCGGATATTCACCTCTTGCCTGTACATCAATGAAGAAGTAATTTTCACGATCTTTTCCCATCGCTTTCCATACATCTTCTGGCGCACAGGAGTATGGATATGTCTGACCTGCTGCCAGCATACATCCGACCTTATTCTCTGGATCGATCTCATGAGCGATTCTTGTTGCTTCTGCAGACGCTACCAGTTCATGATGTGCTGCAAGATATTTCGCCTGTGTCTCATTTTCTCTTTCTTTAAAGACAAGTCCCGCCCCATAAATGGAAGGTGCAGAATCATGTTGATCTCATTAAATGTCAGCCAGTATTTTACAAGTCCTTTGTATCTTGTAAAGAGTACTGTTACAAGTTTCTTATAGAACTCAATCAGTTTTCGGTTCTTCCAGCCTCCGTACTCTTTGGTCAGATGAATCGGGCAATCAAAATGTGTAATTGTAACAAGTGGCTCAATTCCGTATTTGTGGCATTCTTTAAATACATTTTCATAGAATTGAAGTCCTGCTTCATTTGGTTCTGCATCATCACCGTTTGGAAAGATTCTTGACCAGGCAATCGACAGACGAAATGTCTTGAAACCCATTTCACCTAGAAGCGCGATATCTTCTTTGTAATGATGATAGAAATCGATTCCTTGCATTGCCGGATAAACATGCTCTGTGTCCGGCTCTAACGTCTCTCCATGTCCAAGCATTACCTTGAATCGGTCTTTTCCTGCCGGACATATATCGACATTGGCCAGCCCTCTTCCATCCACATTATATGCACCCTCACACTGATTTGCTGCTGTTGCGCCGCCCCACAAAAAATTTTCCGGTAAACTCATCTTACTGCCTCCTGCTGATTTTTTCTGATTTTTCTGATTTATTTTCCCATGTAAAGATGCACCATTCCTTCAACGCCAAACGGTTCAATTGGCAGATAATGGCTGATTGCATCTCTCATCTGTGTACCTAGTGTATTTGTTACCTCAATTGCCAGCCGGTTCTCACCCTCTTTAAGAAGTCCTGTCAACTCAAAGCGATATGGCTTACAGATACGAACACCTGCGGATTTTCCATTTACAAACACTTCCGCTGTCTCATAGGCATTGCCCAGATCAAGCCAAATACTTCTTTCTATATTTTTCTTTTCTAGCTGGGTTGTTCCTTCATAGCGCACGGTTCCGGATTTATTTTCAAATCCTGTAATACTGCTGATCAGATCTAGCTTTTCTGTCGGAACTGTTTCTATGAATTCTGGATAGGAACAGCTGTCTGCAAATGTTACTTTCCATTTTTCCGGAAGCAGATTGGTTCTGTCTTCCATTTCACCATCTGTGCCAAATGACTTCTTGCCACTTTCTCTATCAAATTCTCCAGTGAAACCAGCCTCCAATTTTTCTGCAATCGCCTTCACTTGACTTTCTTCTCCCTGAAGAAATACCACTGATTCATATGGTTGCAGAACAAGCCTTGCTGTCTGTGATACTTCTGTCAAAGTATTGGCAAATGCATCGTAACGGTAGACTGCATTTCCGTCTGAAATTGTCAGTTCTGTGTCGATTGTATTTCCGATATTTTCATTAAATAACATAAGACAATACACATTATTTTTCATATATTCTCCGACTGCAAGCTCCGGATACGCATTAGTAAATTTTACTGCCTGATATTGTCCTAATTCTTTCTGCACATCAAAGTTATAAATCTCTTTTTCAAGATAGATCACACGAACTCCCGACTGCTCTAATTGACTAAGACGCTCTTTTCCCTGCTGTGGCAGGAAAGTGCTATAAGGAACAATCAGCACCTCAAAATTCTGTCCATTGATAATGTACTGTTTCTCCTGCAGCTCTGCGCCTGCAAGGTAATCCAGTGAAATGATATCAAAGCTGATCTGATGTTCCGTCAGTGCTCTTGCCGGTTTCTCGATTGGCATATACTCTCCGCCCCATTCCTGCTCAGCCGGATAGAGCACTCCGACCTTCGCCGGGTGTGTGCCATCCCGGAACAATTCCATCAGACGATTCACATAATTACTGAATGTTGAGAAATACCGAAACTGCGGATTCATTCCATGCGCATAGAAATGCGGTGGGCAGTCGAAGTCCGGGAATTTCTTTGGATCAAAAGCATGTGGAACAATGTGATTGATTCCACGGACGATCAGGTGATCTGCGATCCATTTCATCATCTTCAGTCCTTCATTCCATCCGTAAGCTCCAAAGGCTTCACACATAGAATTCCCGTTCTTGAGTGGATCTAAATGTGCTGCGGATGAAGCCAGTTTTGCAAGTGCATAATGGTAAAATTCTCCATTGCTTCCACCGGTATTGAATGCGTCATGATGATAATTCATCCCCGGAACGATCTGACCTCCGATCACATCGATTCCTGCGTAGTCCATCGTCTCCTGTCCACGGAAATAATGTCCTGTTCCGTAACCGAGTCTTGCATGTGCACCGTTGTCTTCAATTGTATGTCCAAGATACATCACACCATGTGCATGGCACCAGTCCGAAAGAACATTTGTAAAATTATCACGATACAGCTTTGTGATCAGATCCATGTAGCGGTAACGGATTTCTGCTTCAGCACCGTTTGCATTTACCCATAAAAAGCGGCAGATATTTTGCATCAAATTCCAGCTCTTTTTCAAGGCCTTCTCTCCATGGAAGAACCATATCAGATCCGATTTGTGCTTCCGTTTCCTTTTTTATTTCCAAATCTCGGTTCATCTGAGAAGAAACCTTCAATCAACGTTCCGAAATCATCTTTATAATGTGCATAGTGAGGTTCATAAACCTCATCAATGAGAATTTGCGTTGCTTCTTTTACAAGTGGATTAAGGTAATCTTTTGTCGCCTCTTCACCACCTTTTCTAGTTAGATACAGAATAAAAATACTCCACGCACCGTCTTTAACATCCAATGTCAGAAGGCGTTTTTCCATGTCCATGCAATCCGTAATATCCGTCAGTGTCTCTGCATCAACTGGATCTCCCTGCTCTGTATAACGGCTGCTTCGTTTTGCCATGTAGACTTTCAGGATTCTCTGTTCCGGATCCGGCTTGTCCCACGGTCTTCCTTTTAAAAGCTTTAAATCAATGCGCATCTGTCGCATCGGTCCTTGCACATCATAGCGACGCATATCCAGATATTTCTTCAGATACTGTGGATAGCATTCTTTTACTTTTCCATTCGCATATCCTGTTGGAAAATGAGAATCATCGAGAATCCAGACCTTCATCTCATTTTCTTTTGCTTTCGCAAGAATCAGATCCAGATCACTCCACCACTGATCTCCAACGAAGTCCGGATGTGGGCGTGCCTCAATGCACACCCCTTTCATCCCACTCTCTGCTATCTTGTCCATATATTCACTCAATATCGCATGTTCTTCTCCATGCTGCCAAAAAATGGATATAATCCGTTCTTCATTTTCTGTCTCCCTTGTATCATTACTAGCTTTTAGTTTTTCTTCTCTTCTTTTCCCTGTACAATGTATGCCAGTACCGCTGACACTATAAATGCGAGTGCTGCACACGCGATAAATCCATAGAAACTGATGTCCAGTCCTGCCGGATTGATCATTCCAGGAATACGGAAGAGTCCGTCTCCTGCAAGTGCATATAATTTAGCTCCGAGCCCTCCGAGAATTGCACCGGAGATTCCTCCACCTACCCATGCGCAGGCAAATAATTTCATATTCGGAACAGCAATGGAATAGATTGCCGGCTCTGTTACTCCACAGAGTGCGGATGCAAGACTACCGAATCCAGCGCTACGTTTATCCGGATCTTTTGCTCTAAGTGAGTATCCAAGTGCTACTCCGGCAAGTGCCCATACTGTCAAGCCGAGAATCGCGTTGATCGGATCGCTTCCAAGTGTAAACAGATTATTCATCAGTATCGGGATAAATGCTGCATGCAAACCAAGGAGAACAACTAACTGCCAGAATGCTCCAAAAAGCAAGCCTCCAAGGATTGGACTGAAATTAAAGATTCCACAAACTACAGTTGAAAGTCCATTGGAAACATACTGCATAACCGGTCCGATCACTAAATAAGAAAGCGGGACGGTCAATGCAAGTACAATCGTAGGAACCATCATTAACTGAATCATCTCTGGAAGCACCTTCTTTGCCAACTTTTCCACCTTGCTTGCGAAGAAAGATGCCAGAATGATTGGGAATAATGTGTTCGCATAAGTTGTTGTAGATACCGGAATATGGAGGAATGTGATTCCACCTTCTGCTGCAATCGCTGCCACCAGATTCGGATATACAAGCGCCGCTCCGATTGCTGCCGTCGTATACGGATTACAATCAAAAATCTTTCCGCATGAAAATCCTACGATAATCGGCATAAAGTACATAATTGCATCAGATGCTGCATAAAGTACAAGGTATGTTCCATCTGTGTTTGTGAGGATACCCATTGTTGTAAGAATGACAAGGATTCCTTTCAAGATTCCTCCTGCGATCATTGGACCTATCATTGGCATGATACATCCGGAGATCACCTTAAAGAAACGGTTCCAAAGACTGTCTTTTTTCATCACCTGGTAGTCTTCTTTATTTACCGCCTTACTATTCCCTGTGATTCCGGCTTCTGTCTTTACAAACTTAACTACTTCACTTACATGAGTACCAATGATCACCTGGTACTGACCACCCTGATTCATAACGCCTTTGACACCCTTAATCTTGCTAACCTCATCCTTATTTGGAATTGTATCATCCTTCAAAAACAAAACGTAAACGTGTCATACAATTTGATACACTAACAATATTTTCTTTCCCTCCAACAGCAGCTACTACTTCCTTTGCCAGCTGTCCATAATCTTCTTTTGCCATGATGTACGTTCCTCCCATTCATCACTCACACTTAATATCTAATAGTTTCTCGAAATGCATTTCTTTATTGTCTATATTATAGCCAACCACATATTAGAAAAAAATATCAGATTCCTCACTTTTCATTGACCATTTCCACACAATCTGCTACACTTCATGCAAAGGAGGTACCTGTCTTATGAATCTGAAAGCACTACATCATTATCTTACCACGTTATCCCCAAGTGAGGAGAAATATCGCAATGGATATGTCTATGATGGCTGGAAAGATATGCCAAGAAAACAATGTAATGGCGTAGAATACACTATATTGGACTTAGATGTTGCTTATTCCCCACTTGACAACAAGCCAGCCGATCACTCTCCCGGACTTAATGCGGAACTCTCGGAAATATCAATTAAGAAGAATTCCCGCTTCAGTACAGTTCCAGAACATATCCATACCCACATTGAGATTAACTATGTCTATTCCGGAAGCTGCCCGCAGGTTATTGACGGACACCCGATCACTCTGCAAAAGAACCAGGTTCTCCTGATTGACACAAACTGCCCGCACTCAATTGCTCCGCTTGGAGAGAATGATATCATGATCAGCATTATCCCCAAGACGGACTTTCTGCGTGAGCATATGTTTAATCAGTTTTCTAATGACAGTATACTCTCCCGCTTTTTTTATTAATGCGATCAACGAAAAGACTGACCATGACCACTACCTGCTTTTTCCACTCAGAAAACGACCGTAGAATTCCGATGTTCTTTAATGAACTGTTCTGTGAGTGCTTTGATCCATCCATTAATTCTACGGATATTATCATGCATCTTTTCTACACGATCATGGCGGAATTGATCAATGTCTATGAGGACGATTTAACAAAGGGAGGCTCCTACTCACATAACAGTATTGTGATTCCTATGCTGCGTTATATGGAACGGAATTTCAGAACATGTACACAGGAATCCGTCGCTGATTTTTTCCATATCAGTCCAAACTATGTCACGCGTCTTCTCAAGAAATATACTGGTATGACTTATATTCAATTAATCCAGGCACAGAAACTGCAGACTGCTGCCAACCTATTGAAACAGACAACACTTCCGGTAACCGAAATTGCCCAGCGAGCCGGATATGAAAATGTCACTTTCTTCTATAAGAAATTTCAGGAGAAGTATCACTGCCAGCCGGGGGAATATAGGGGATAGGTGAAAAACTTACACCCTTTCTTTACCTCTTCCTAAGTTCAAAAAAGAAGAGTCAATATTTCTGGATTTCTTAACAAACTCGAATATTGACTCTTCTTCGCTATTATTTATAACTCAATTTTTTTGTTTATAAAATGTGGATAACTTTTCATAATCCCGCCAGATCCACCTCATATCTACATTTTTCCGAGGTTATTCAATGTGTTTCGTTACATTTTTCCGCGTTTTTTATCGGTTTCTGTAACATTTTTCCGCACCTTTTCACTATGTTTTGTAACATTATTCTTGCGTCCCGATCAGAATCTTCTTTCCTTCAAATGCAAATCCATAATGTCTGATCTCTTCTTTTTTGAATCCACGTGCAAAAAGCTGTGCATCATAGTTCATTTCCTCAATCTGATTCAGCGCATGCTCCGCTGTCTCTTCCAGTCGTTTTTTCTTTCCTTGAATTTCGAACTTTAAACTCCTATAATGATTGCAGGATATTGTTCTATTTCCCGGTTTCTTGGAATCATCATTACATCATATCTTCCAAATCCGCTCTCTCGATTCGAACAGATTTCATATTGATCTGCCTGATCCGCAATCAATCCTAATACAAAGCCATGATAAAATCGTTCCGGCTCACTTGGTCCTTCTTCATTTCCTGATGTGTCAAAGTAACTAAATGTTGCCATTGAAACCTGATTCATATAATAGTTCATCGCATCCAGATCACCGGCGAGCAGTGCCTTCATAAATTGATTATAATTCGATCTGCTCTGATGAAACCATCCCTTAAATAAATTTGAGAACATTGCGGTTGTTTCCAAATTAGTAATCATCAGATGATACCATGGTTCTCTTAGAACTCCTCGATATTCTACGTCTGTTGCCTTCAGATATCCGCTTGCCAGCATCAGACTCCAGATGGCATTCTCATCCTGATCCAGCTGTTCAAACACAATCTGTTCGTCAAAATTTACTACGATTTCTTTTCCTTGCAGAAGCTCTTCCATCCGTTCTTTGATTTCCGATGAGGATTGTCTGATCAGTCGATTGATCAAACCATTCGAACTTGTATCTGCCCAATACGGACGCAATTGTTTTTTATCCAGATAGTTTGTGATAGACCACGGATTATAAATGTCTTTCTGTTTTCCAAATATAAATCCGTCATACCAGGATTTTACAAGCTGTTTTTCTTGTGACATTCCCATTGTTTCCAATGCATGGAATACTTCTTCTTCAGTAAATCCAAAGCTTGATTCATATTCTTCTGATGTTGTTGTAACAACATTTAAGTTGTTCAAATCAGAAAATACCGATTCCTTCGACACTCTCGTGATGCCAGTCATCATTGCTCTTTCAAGATATGGATTGGTTTTAAATGTTGCATTGAAAAAGTTTCTTATAAAAGCAATGAATTCTTCCCAATATTCATAGAGATATGCTTCTTGCATCGGTGTATCGTATTCGTCCAGAAGAATCAGAACTTTCTTCTCATAATAACGATACAGACAATTGGACAGATTCTTAACTGCATTGCAGATTGTATCATTTGCTACCGGTTCTTTCATTCCTGGATTCTTGGCGTAATTATCCAGTTCTTCAAAGCATCTTCGCTCACCTTCTGTAAGGCCGTTCCATTCCAAGAGATAACGATGCTCGGAATATGCTTCATTGATCGCCATGATGATTCCATCTCTTGCATCCTGATAATCAGCACCTTTAATTGTAGCAAAGCTAATGAATATCACTGGATATGTTCCTTGTAATTTCTGATATTTTTCTTCTTTCCAGACAGAAAGATCTTCGAATAATTTCTTCTTATCCGTATATAGGTTCGAGAAGAAATTATTCAGCATACTCATATTTAATGTCTTGCCAAAACGACGAGGTCTTGTAATCAGTGTGATCTCATCCTGTGATTCCCACCATTCTCTGATCAGGTCAGATTTATCTATATAAAAGCAGTTGTTCTCCCGCAATGATGCGAAATTTTGTTTTCCAATGCTTATTACCGGATGCATAATATTTCCCCTCGCTTTCTACTCTGCAACTTTATCTACACAATCTGATACTACTAGTATTGTAACATTGTTCACTAAAATACTCAACAAATCCCATTTGCCCAATACTATAAAATCAGTAACCAAAAAAGTGTCTATATCAGAACCTTTTATCGTTTCTTGATATAGACACTCTTCTTTAACAATCATCTTGTCAACTAATTGATATTTTCGCCGTTTGTTGAAATAACTTCTTTATACCACTCGAAAGAATCTTTCTTTCTTCTGGACAAGTCTCCTGTTCCATCGTTATGTTTATCCACATAGATGAATCCATATCTCTTATCCATCTCACCGGTTCCTGCACTGACAAGGTCGATGCATCCCCATGGTGTATAACCCATCAGATCTACACCATCTTCCTCTACCGCCTTTTTCATTTCTGAAATGTGGTGTTGCAGATATTCTACACGGTATGGATCGTGGATGCTTCCATCCTCTTCTAAAGTATCGTATGCTCCAAATCCATTTTCTACAATAAACAGTGGTACTTTGTAGCGATCTGTAAACCAGTTCAATGAATAGCGCAGTCCGATCGGATCAATCTGCCATCCCCATTCACTTGCCTTTACATACTGGTTCTTTATACGATCCTTTTCTCCACGGTAATCATATTCCGGATTGTCTGGTTCTGCTTTTGTACAGAAAGACATATAATAACTGAAACCAATATAATCGACACAACCTTGTTTCAATACTGAAAGATCTTCTTCTGTTACGTCGATCTTAAGGTCTTTTCTTTCCCAGTATTTCAAAATATTTACAGGGTATTCCCCTTTTACATGCACATCTGTATAATAATATCTTTTCTGCATGGCTTTTTCAGCCTGCAGTATATCTTCCGGACGGCAGGTAGCCGGATAGATTGGGCACATTGCGATCATGCAGCCAATCTGAAATTTCGGATTAATCTCATGTCCAGCTTTTATCGCTTCGGCACTGGCAACCAGTTCATAGTGAGATGCCTGATACATCAATTCTTCCGCATTTTCTTCTGGTTTAATTATAATCCCGGAATTAGCATAAAGCATAAATCCATCACCGATATCTGCCTGGTTGTTAATCTCATTAAATGTCATCCAATATTTTACTTTGTCTTTGTATCGCTCAAAGCATGTTACTGCAAATTTCACGAAGAAATCAATCAGTTTTCTGTTTCTCCATCCACCGTACTCTTGTACAAGATGCAGAGGCATCTCAAAATGACTCAGTGTGATCACTGGTTCGATCCCATATTTCAGACATTCATCAAACATGTCATCATAGAATTTTAATCCGGCTTCATTCGGCTGTTCTTCATCACCATTTGGGAAGATACGTGTCCATGCGATACTTGTACGGAAACACTTGAATCCCATTTCCGCAAATAAGCGGATATCTTCTTTATAGTAATCATAAAAATCGATTGCTTCATGATTCGGATAATTCTCGCCTTTTAGTATTTCACCTGTTATTCTTCTTCTTGTATTTACATCTCCGCCGGTTACAACGTCCATAATGCTCAAGCCTTTTCCATCTCGATCATAGGCACCCTCCAGCTGATGGGCAGCAACTGCGCCACCCCAGAGAAAATCTTTTCGAAATCCCATTGTTATTTCCTTCCTGTTGTCTTAATTACTTTGTATAATAGCGTTGGGGGCTTTTGCCCCCAACTTTTCTGTTTCTATATTCAATTACATCTTGATGATTATTTCTCATCAATTCTCTTATACAGTGTAATGAATTCATCTGCAAGAATGCGGAATGCTTCTGCACTCATAAGCTGATCTTCTGCATGCATCAGAAGCATGTATCCATTGGAAATTTCACCATTTGCATCCATTGCCAAAAGATCTGCATGAACGTTGTGTCCAAGTGAAAAGGCTTCATCTCCTTGTTTAATCAGCTCTGCTGCCTCATCATATTTTTCTTCTTTCGCACAATGGATCGCATTGATAAAATGTGTTCTTGCTGTACCTACATATGTGATGATCTGAAAACATGACAATTCAAATTTTCGTTCATTTTTTTCTCCTATCCTGCTATTATTTTTATTCTGATTTTACCAGTCTTCATCCTCATCTTCTACCGGCTGATTCTTCTCCTGAACCAGATTCATCTTGTCAACCTTCTTAATGAATGGCAGATAAACGAAGAATGAAACACAAAGGATCACTAACTGAAGTAAAGCACTTTTCCATCCTGCTAAAAGGAATCCTGAGATAATCGGTGGACAAGTCCATGGGATCTGTGTTGCTCCATATAATGGGCAGATTCCTGTATACAGTGCAAAATACTGGATTAAACATGCGATCACAGGCATTCCAATAAACGGAATTGCAAGCATTGGATTCATAACGACTGGAGCACCAAACAGAATTGGCTCATTGATTCCAAATAATGCCGGAATAATTCCCAATTTACCAAGTGCTTTCAACTGTTTTGATTTTGCAAAGAAGAACATATACATTACAAGTCCGATTGTGATACCTGCACCTGTTATATTGATAAACTGATCATAAAACTGCTGTGTTACAATATGGCCTCCGTTTGCTATTGTAAGTTCTACACCACTGTCAATAATAGCCTGATTTGCAAGGCTGTTTGCCTGTAATAGTCCTGTCATGATTCCACCAACTACTGTTGAACCATGAACTCCGAAGAACCACAGGAATGGTCCTGTAAAGCACATCAGAACTGCTCCACCAAGGGAGTCTGTCATTTTCTGAAGTGGTGTCTGAACAACTTTGTAAATAATTTCAATACCTGTTGTGTCGAATCCAATAGAACAGATACCGTGAATTACTGCAGCCCCTGTCAGGATTACGAATGCCGGGATTAATGCTGAGAATGCATTTGTTACACCTTCCGGAACTCCGGCCGGCATTTTAATACGTATATTTTTCTTCAAGAACCAACAGTAAATAGGCGGTACAATCAATCCGACAATGATTGCTCCAATCATTCCCTGTCCTGCTGTCCATGTCTTATTAATAATTCCACTAACAACTTCTCCACCTTCTGTTGTTATGGACGAAGGCATCAGAATCAAGAATGTTGCCAGTGAAATAATTCCACAGTTGAGTGGTTCCTGATTTTCCAGTTTCGCATAGCTATAGCTGATACCGATAACTGCAATCAACGCACTGATGGAGAATGTTGCGCCACATACCTGATCTAATACTGGTTTGATTCCTGTAGACTCTAATACATCGACAACTGCCTTTACCGGAAAGTTTGACAGGATCAGGAAGATTGATCCGATGATCAGAGGAGACATGGAAGTCACCATACCATTTTTTATTGACTGTATTGCCTTTGTATTAATAAACTTAAGGATTACAGGGATTACTTTTTCGTTAAATTTCTCTTTCATTTGCTACTACCCTTTGCTCTGTTTTTTGCTTTAAATTGTGTATCTTTGTTTTCTCTTATTTATTTTTCGCAAGCTTATATGCAAATTTCAAAACATTCATTCCATTGCACATTCCATAATCCTGCATTGGGATCACATCTACCGGAACCCCTTTTGGATCACAGATCTCTTTTGCTCTGGCAAGCTGATATCCTACCTGTGGTCCGAGCAGTGCTACATCCACGCCTTCAATCACGCGTTCCATCTCTGTAAATGGATATGCTACGATATCAACATCTTTCCTTTTTCCTTTGCTGCCTCTTCCATCTTCTTTACGAGAAGACTGGTTGACATTCCTGCTGCACAAAATAATCGAATTACCATGATTGTTTCCTCCCTTATTTTTTTCTCATTTGCTTTGATGGTGCTAGTATAACAAGTATTTTTCGTTTTGTCAGTACTTTTTCCTGTTTCTGGTTTCTGTTCCATATAGACGGAATTTGTTACATAAAAAAAACAGGGCATTCTACTTTATTGTGTAAAATGCACTGTTTCCTTTTCCTTTTTTGTATATTATGATACTTTTTAGTGTATTCTGTTTTTTTTGTTACTTGTCTGGTTACTATTCGTACCATTACATTCTACAACCTTAATGAAATAAGTCTTCCATATCATTTTAAAACAGATCATCTGTATCGTTATGGACGCCCTTCAATTCTCTTCCGATTAATTCCAAAATAAAAACGACTGCCATCTGGGATGTCAGATCATAATCTTCGTCTTGTTTATATTTATACTCTGAAACATAATAATTTATATTGCAGTCACTCATCTTCGCCAAAGAACAGTTTGCCTTATTTGTAATAGATATCAGGCTGCTCCCTCTTCTTTTCAACTTTTCTGCCAACATCAGTGTCTGTTCCGTCTCTCCTGATACAGACAATGCGATTGTAGCTATTCTCTCACCTTTTCCACGAAATACCGGCGTGAACGGATCATCAATAGCAAATGAAAACCAGCCTACATTATTAAAATATCTTGCCCCATACTTTCCTATAAAAGAAGAATTCCCCACACCTACAAATATAATTGACGATGCCTTTGTAAGTAACTTCACAGCTTCCTGGATATTCTCAGCAAATGCCTGTGTCTGCACCCGTTCAAAGAAATCTTTAACCGCAGTAAGATCCATATTGATTTTCTTCTTTTCCTTGCTGCTGACTTCCTGTTTTAATTTCAAACGGAATTCAGAATATCCCTCGCATCCTACCTTTTTACAAAAGCGAAGGATCGTCGTTGTTGAAACATGAACCGCCTCTGCCAGCTCGCGTACTTTCATATATACTACTTTCTCTTCATTGCTGATGATGTAATTATACACATCCATCTCCAACTGATTAAAGGATTTTATCATCTCATGCGTAAACATATGAATTCAGTTCCCTTCTGTTTTTCTCTCTATTCCATAATCATATTATGTTCTTTAGAAGCAGTGTTTATCCCGCATTTTAATCGTGTTTTTCATTACTTCATCGTCTTCGCCAGTGAATTGAGAAATGCCCACATCTCTGGATTAGCCAATACTTTTGCCAGAAGTTCCGAATCGACTTCATCAGCAACGATTATAAATAGTAGACCTACTGACTCCTAAGATTTCCTGTAACTCTTGAACTGTATAACATCTTTTTTCTGACATTTCTTTATTCTCTTTTTTGAAATATGAAAAAAACAATATCACATCTCGTTTCCGATGGTATTGCTGTACATTGCCTGTGCATTAACAATTTCTGATTTTGAAATTGTGTCTGTTGTAACAATGCTTATCTGGATCAGTATTCCAGCTCTTGCTATATATATACGACATGATTTCGGGCATGTCAAGAGCAGACGTCAAAAACGTCCTTCATTTCTATCTCCACAACTTTTTCATCATGGTCTCTCTGTTTCTCACTACCTATATTCATGTTTGACCTCCTTTTCCCTGGACTAAAAAAAGCCCAGACTAGATTTTTTGTAAATCTAATCTGAGCGTTTTATATCTCTCAGGTCTGATTTCTCAGACAAGAAAACCAATTTTACAGATTTTTCCACCCAAAAATGAAAAAAGCAGTAATGAATTTTCTTAATCATTACTGCTTCAAACAACTGTTCTCAGGGGGAATCGAACCCCCAACTAGCGCTTAGGAGAGCTCCAACCTATTGTCACTCTCTGTCAATCTGAGGTAAGGTAAACCCAAGTGGGATACTATATAAAACTGTTTCCGATTCAATTCGAGTTATTCTGAATACCCCCTCTGTCAAGCTCTGTAAAGCTCTGAAAGTTAGCTGATTGTTTGCTCCAGCTAATAATTGGGGAATGCCTTGATATTACCATCGACATCTGTTATATGACCACCATGCTTCGTACGTTCGATCATGGTAAACAGTATTCAATTAAACTTCCTATCGAAAGCACAAGATATTTTCTTGTCTATAAATAATATAACGCATACGAGACGGTTTGTCCATGCGTTTTTGACTGGCAAATTTTATTCAGTAAAAATATCTGTAACCTTTTTTGTAACTGAATCTCCATCATTCCATCATCAAATGATGGAGATTCCAATAGATATTATGGAGATAGACTAATTACTTCATCGTCTTCGCCAGTGAATTGAGCAATGCCCGCATCTCTGGATTTGCCAACACTTTTGCCAGAAGTTCCGGATCGATTTCATCAGCAACAGTTGCATTATTATTTTCCTGCTGTACATGCATCTGTGGATCCAGATTCTTCTTCTCATAAAATGCTTCTTCAAAAAGCTCTGCATTTTTCCTTCGGTCATCATCCAGAATATGAGAGTACACATCCGTAACCATATTGACCTGAGCATGGCCGGAATCACCCTGTACCGCCTTGATGTCTCCACCATTCAATTTCAGCTTATAAGTAACGCTGCTATGACGAAAACTGTGAAATACAACCGGTGGGAGATTATAGTCCTCGATCAGTTTTTTTAAAGGACCACGGATTGCTCCATCTCCGAGAGGAAGACCAAAGGTACTTGCCATAACCAGGTTATAGTCCATATATTCATCACCAAGAATTTCTTTCATTTCATCTTGCTCAACCTTCCAGTCTACCAACATATTAGCAACACTCTTCGGTAAGAATATTTTACGCACACTGCTTTCTGTCTTCGGTGTTTTCAGAATACGGACCGTAGAATTCTTCTTATGATTTGTCGGAAATACCAACAACACATCTTTTCCATCCAATGCATTTAAAGATTCTTTTCTTATACGCTGTGATTCTTTGTTGATGAAGACATATGCACGGTTTTCTTCAATTGCCTCAGGAGAAATATCTACACAATCCCAGGTAAGACCAAGCAGCTCACCAAGTCGCAGGGAACATGAGAAAGATAGATTAATTGCGAGCTTTAATCGTTCATCTTCACAGACACTGAGCGCATACATCAATGTATCCGCTGTCCAGATGTCTCTTTTTTGTGATTTATGTTTTGGTACAGTCGCATGGGTGCAAGGATTCTTCTCCATCAACTCCCATTTCACTGCCTGTTCAAAACAGTTTCTAAGCAGCTTATTAATATCCCTGACCGTACTGGAAGATACAAATTCATTTCGACTGGTTTTATTCAATGGATTGATAACTGCACGTCTCTTCAAAAGACTCTGATAATATCTTTCGATGAAACGGGTATTGATCTCTGAGAGTTTCGTATCACCAATGATCGGAAGAATATAGTTATTGATAAGAGAGACATTTCCTTCATATGTAGAAAGCGCCCAGTTTTCTTTGCCATAAAGTGCAACATATTCTGTAATAAGCTCGTCCAGTGTTTTGCATTTACGGACGACAAATGATCCCATCTCTTTTTTATATTCAATTTCTTTTTTTCTTCTCTTTGCTTCGGCTTTCGTTTCATAGGTTTCCCACTTCTGTTTCCTCTCACCTTTTTCATTCGTATAAGAATAGATTACATTAAATTTTCCGTTTCGTTCTCTTATTGATGCCATATTATTGCATACTCCTTTCCAAATCTCTTTGCTCCATCCAGTCCTCAAATTCATCCCGACGGATCCTAACTCGACTGCCAACTTTTATTACTGTGAACTTTCCTTTATCCGCCCACTTGTTGATCATGCTTCTGCTGACCTTTGCCAGATAGGAAGCTTCATCAAAAGTAAGATACTTTATATTTCCATTGCTTCCTCGTATTCCGGTCTGTGATAATTTCTTCCGCCGGAAATTAGCCAGGGCAATATTCTGTTCCTGTGCAAGTTCTTCATAATCATTCGATGGATCCAGCTTATACCGATCCTGACCTTCCAGGAATTTTCGAAAACTCTCTTTTGTGATCCTTTTCTTTTCTGCAATCACAATGAATTCAAAAAAATGATTATACTTTGGATTATCAAGAATTGTATATACTGCGCTTCTGGTTGTTCCAAGCAGCTGTGCCATCTCAGGCATCGTAATTGTTGCATCTTCCAGAAGAGCGTCTTTTTCTCTGTCTTCCTTTGTTCGATACCGGGACTGGCTTTTATACCAGTTCTGAAAAGATTCTTTTGGTATTCGTTTCCAGTAATCGACAATAACAGCTTCCATTTGATTTTTCTTGAGTAAATCATAAACAAGATACTCATCAACACCCAACAGATCCGCAACTTCCTTAACGGAATAGGACCAGGATTTCAATTCTTTCCCTGGTTCTTCTCCGGTAACTTTATGGTATTTAATCTGATTGGCGTACCATTTTTCAAAGCTGGCAATATTGATTCGTATCTTTCCGGCAATCTCTTTAGATTCAAAAACATTTTTATGCACCAGCCAGTATCGATCTGTCTTTTTTAATCCCAGCAGCTTTCCCATTTCCGGCACGGTCATCCAGGTTCTCTTTTGTGTCGGACGCCGTTTGTAAGGACTGTCTTCTGATATCTTTGAAATGATCTCTTCAACATCGTCCATTTCCGGAACTTCTTTTTGTTTCATAATTGCTGTTGCCATTTATTCTTCACTTCCTGTCTTTTTTAGTGTTAGTGTTTTTTCTTATATCATATCTCAAATCCAGATAAAAATTTAGGATGTCGATTGCAGACAAAATCTGCCTGATCAACACCCTGTTTTTTATTGTTCCAAGTTATCGAGCCAGTCATCGAAACTCTTCTTAGAGATGCGATACTTTCCGCCATCCAACTGGATCCACCGGAATTCCTTTTTCTTTAAAAGGTTATAAATAGTAGGTCTGCTGACTCCTAAGATTTCCTGTAACTCTTGAACTGTATAACATCTTTTTTCTGACATTTCTTTATCCTCTTTTCTTTGAAATATGAAAGAAAAATTATCCCTTCATATAACGAAACGCTCAGAGCATGTTTTACAGTGGTCAAAAGCAAATTTTTTTACTTTTTTCTTACGAGTTTTCTTTAATGCAACTCGTAACATTAGATTTTTACATTTTTCATGAAATTAAGTAAAGAAAAAGAGCATATGGAATTGAATCCATACACTCTATGATTACTGGAACTTTATTTCATTTTTAATTCAACAAACTTGAAGTTATCTCTCTGTCAGTCGATTTTCCTCGCCCCAGACACAGAGCTGATCCAGCACCTTCATTAGCGACTTTCCACGTTTAGACAAGGAGTACTCCACTTTCGGTGGAATCTGCGGATACTCGGTACGGATAATCAGTCTATCTGCTTCCAGTTCCTTGAGATTCGTGCTGAGAGTCTTGTCGGAAATGGTTTTCAGATACCGTTTCAGTTCATTGAATCGCACCGTCTCAAACTCCATCAGGCAGTAAAGAATGACCATCTTGTGCTTGCCGGAGATCAGCGACAGTGTGTAGGCAAAGCCGGTGTCCTCGAAATTGGCGTTCTCAATATAA
>ENA-OQJY01000049-OQJY01000049.1-human-gut-metagenome-genome-assembly--contig:-NODE-49-length-17809-cov-3.738548_pt1 | contig 17809 bp, 14 predicted proteins | sample MGYA00242643_ERZ504788 | MGnify/ENA primary metagenome ERZ504788 (study PRJEB26092, sample SAMD00036361) | human gut metagenome | host: Homo sapiens | study: EMG produced TPA metagenomics assembly of...
GGCTAATTCGTTCATTCAGATAGAATCTGAATTTACTGTTTTAAAGGTCTTCAATTTTCATTGAAGCGTTCTGATTGATTCTCAAAATCTTTCAAGGTTTCTCACTGTTCAGTTATCAATGTTCTTTATTTTGCTCTCTTGCGACAGCTTGTTTATTCTATCAAAATGTTTTGCATTTGTCAAGAACTTTTTTCATAACTTTTTCAGCTTATTTTCAAAGCAATATCTATAAAGTCATGTCTGTAAAATGTAACTCACAAGCTCTACAACTCAATGTGTCCCGCGAGTCAGCTTTGATATAATATCATCCTGGCACACATATGTCAACGGATTTTCTGCAATTAATTAAAGTAGTAAAACTATCTTAAAAAAACACAAATTTTCTAAATTGTCTGTTTATTATATACAATTCTCACAATTACTATCTGACAGCCTCTATCGCTTCCTTGATATTTGCCACACCGACAATCTCAATTCCATTAATATGCGACACTCCTGCAAGACACACTTTGGGAACAATACACTTTTTAAAGCCAAGCTTCTTTGCCTCAGCCACACGCTGCTCGGACATGGTAACTCCGCGTACCTCTCCGCTTAAGCCCACCTCTCCAAAACATATGGTATCCTCACGCACTATAATATCCTTTTTGCTTGATGCGATTGCAAGCACTATCCCAAGGTCTATCGCCGGTTCGTTCATCCTTATACCGCCTGCTATATTCACATAAGCGTCACAGTCTGACAGTGGCAGGTTGGCTCTTTTTTCAAGGACCGCCATGAGTAGATTTACTTTATTATAATCTGTACCATTTGCTGTACGCCTTGGATTATTAAAAAAACTGTGACATACAAGAGCCTGTATCTCGAGAAGTATCGGGCGGCTTCCCTCTATGGAACATGTGACAATTGATCCTGATGCTCCCTCGGGCTTACCGCTAAGCATATACTCCGACGGATTTTCCACCTCAACAAGCCCCTCCGCCTTCATTTCAAATACGCCTATCTCATTGGTCGAACCAAATCTGTTCTTAACGCCTCTAAGTATCCTGTACGACTCATACCTGTCACCCTCAAAATAAAGCACAGTATCAACCATATGCTCCAACGTCCTCGGCCCCGCAACCGCACCATCCTTTGTCACATGTCCTACTATAAAAACAGAAATACCCAGGGTCTTTGCAAGCTGCATAAGCACTCCGGTTGTCTCCCTGACCTGTGAGACACTGCCCGGTGCCGACGCTATCTCCTCATTGTACATAGTCTGGATGGAATCTATTACAACAACCTTCCGGTTTTTTTCGTGAATCACGTCCTTTGCTATATCAAGACTTGTCTCACATAAAAGCTCCAGCGAATCCGTAAAATCACCAAGTCTGTCGGCACGCATCTTTATCTGATGCAGTGATTCCTCACCTGACACATAAAGTAATGGCACCTTTTTTTGTGAAAGTTCCCTGCATACCTGAAGTAGAAGCGTGGATTTTCCTATACCCGGATCTCCTCCCACAAGCACAAGTGACCCCCTCACAATTCCTCCGCCAAGCACTCTGTCAAACTCAGCTATACCTGTCACTATACGCTCCTCTTTCTCGCTTTTTACTGCCGAAAGAGGCAGAACCTGTACCGCCTTTGATTTCTTTTTTTACTTTTCCCGACGAACTTATCGACTTTTTATCTACGGTTTCCTCTACAAATGTATTCCATTCCTTACAGGCCGGGCACTGTCCCATCCATTTTGCCGATTCATAACCACATTCCTGGCAGAAAAATACAGAGGTCTTTCCTTTTGCCATATTGTTCTCCTTTATAAAATACAAAAAGCCCGGCTTTCACCGGGCTAAAAATATGCTCTATTTTCTTGATACTTTGATATCGACTGAATCAACACCCTCAAGCTCTACGCTTAAGCTGAGCTTGCCGCCGAGATTTGTCTTCATAGTACCTGCAACAGCTCCAGCTATATCAATTTCGTACTCTGTCTCCTCTTCAAGGCCAAGAGTAATCTGAGCATCCTCAGGTCCCTCCACAGTAAATGTCACTGTATCAGCAGTCTCCTCGAAATCCATAACCGCTGTTCCCGGAACAGACTCGTATACAAAGAGTCCGTTTCTTTCGAGCTTTGTAATCTCCTTAAAGGTCTTTACCTTGTAGATATCTCCATCCTTTTCAAAATTGTCAAGCTTTGCCTTTGCAGCCAATGTATAATCTCCGAAGCTGAGCTTTCCGTTTTCCTCAGTACGGATTAATTCACTTATTACAGCCATTTTTATCCTCCCGTAGCTATATTGATATATTAATTATAAATCCAATTCTACTCAACAGTCAATGAAATTTGTTTGTTTTTCGTAGAAATTATTACCTTATTGCCGCGCTTAATTTTGCCGGTAATAATATCCTCTGACATACGGTCTTCAATCTCCTCCTGAAGTTTTCGTTTAAGAGGTCTTGCGCCATATTTTCTGTCATAGGCTTTGTCCACGATAAAGGATTTTGCACTGTCGCGCACTGTGAGCTCTATATCAAGCTGTTCTTTACAGCGTTTCTTAAGCTCCTTTACAAGAAGTGTCACTATATGCTTCATGTCATCCTTGTTGAGAGCTCTAAATACAATAGTCTCGTCGATCCGGTTCAAAAACTCAGGTTTAAATATACGGCGGACCTCCTCCATGACACTGTTCTTCATACGCTCGTGATCCTGCTTTTCATCCTCACCAGCGCCAAAACCAAGGCGCTTTGGTTCTATAATAGAAGAAGCTCCTGCATTTGATGTCATGATGATTATTGTATTCTTGAAATCAACCGTGCGCCCCTGTGAATCAGTGATTCTACCATCATCAAGCACCTGTAAAAGTATATTGAACACATCAGGATGTGCTTTTTCTATCTCATCAAACAGTATAACAGAAAAAGGATTGCGTCTGACCTTCTCTGAGAGCTGTCCGCCTTCCTCATGGCCCACATATCCCGGTGGTGAACCAATCATCTTTGAAACACTATGCTTTTCCATGTACTCTGACATGTCAACACGTATCATGGCATCTTCTTTGCCAAAGACAGCCTCAGCAAGCGCCTTTGACACCTCCGTCTTACCCACTCCTGTCGGTCCCAAAAACAGGAATGAGCCAATCGGCTTCTTAGGATCCTTTAAACCAACACGTCCTCGTCTGACTGCCTTTGCGACAGCAGAAACAGCTTCCTCCTGTCCTATTACACGCTTGTGAAGTATCTGTTCAAGCTTTGCAAGTCGTCCTGCCTCTGACTCTGTAAGCTTATTTACAGGTATTTTGGTCCATCCCGATACTACATCCGCTATCTCATTTTCGCCGACTACAGGCTGATTTTTGGCTCCTGTGCGACGGTTCTTTCTGATAAGCTTCTGCTGTTTATTTTCAAGCACTTCCTTTTCTGACATAAGCGCGCCGGCAGCTGCGAGATCTCCTTTCGACAAAGCATTTTCCAACTGGTTCTGCTTATCTGTTATCTCTTTTTTCAGTGCAAGCAGCTCGTCAGATGATGTCAGATTCTTAAGCCTTATCCTGGCTGCCGCTTCATCCATAAGGTCTATCGCCTTATCAGGTAAAAATCTGTCATTTATATATCGTGCAGAAAGGTTTACTGCTGCTTTCACACCCTCATCTGTTATGATGACACCATGATGCTTTTCATAGAGTCCCTTTAATCCTGTGAGTATCTCTATTGTCTCATCCACACCCGGCTCCTCAACCATCACCGGCTGGAAACGGCGCTCAAGCGCAGCATCCTTTTCCACGTATTTGCGGTACTCTTCTATGGTAGTGGCGCCGATTACCTGTACCTCGCCTCTGGCAAGCGCAGGCTTTAATATGTTAGATGCATCTAACGAGCCTTCTGCTCCTCCTGCACCTATTATAGTGTGAAGCTCATCAATGAAAAGCAGTACATTTTTGGCATTTGAAACCTCACTTATCACCTTCTTGATACGCTCCTCAAACTCACCACGATACTTTGATTTGGCTACAAGCCCGGACATATCAAGAGAAACCAGTCTCTTTCCCAAAAGAATATCCGGAACATTGCCACTGACTATATCCTGCGCAAGTCCTTCTACTATAGCGGTCTTGCCCACTCCCGGCTCTCCAATCAGACATGGATTGTTTTTGCCACGGCGGCAGAGTATCTGGATAACACGCTCCATCTCCTTTTTTCTGCCTATAACAGGGTCAAGAAGCCCTGCCTCTGCCATATCTGTCAAATCTCTGGAATACTGATCTAATACAGGAGTCGCAGAATTGTATGATGTATTGTAGCTTTTCATCAGATCCTTGTATGCAGACGGATCCTCACCCATTGCACCAAGAATATCTATAAACATCTTCTGACTGTTAACACCCATGGTGTTTAAAAGTCTTGCAGCTGCACAGTCTCCCTGCAGTACTATAGCCATCAGCAAGTGTTCTGTACCTATCTCATTGCACTCAAATCTATCGGCTTCCTCCGATGCGCGCTCCAATACTCTCTGTGTCCTTGGCGAATAGCCATCCCTGTCCATCACTTCGATGTTATCCCCCGGTGAAATCAGGTCTTCAATCATCGAAATAAGCTTATCATATTCCACATTGCAGGCTGTTAGAATCTCAGCTGCCACACCGGTGCCCTCTTTTATAAGGCCAGCCAGTATGTGCTCTGTTCCAACATAGCTGTAATTCATTTTCTTTGATATACGTGCAGCCAAATCTATTGCTTTTTTAGCCTTACTTGTATATGGTTTCAAGTCATATCCTCCAGTCATATTCACTAATTTAAGTCGATGAACTGCAAATCATCATCTTCGCTGTCATCTTCATTGTCATCCTTTGCACTGCTGTCTATAGTCTCAGACGGCTTATTTCCCTCATTGACAAAGCCATCAAGTGCCATTTGAACCTGATTCTTCAAGGTATCATCATCTGCAGCATTCTCCTGATCTGAAGCCTCTTTTGAATCAAAATCAGATTTTTCATTCTCAGCAGTTTTCTTTAAATCGGATGTAATTTCTACGGTTCTTCCGACATAGGATGAATCGGATGCATCTGTACTTTCCGTATTTTCGTCTGATTCTAAAATCTCAGCTATCTGTGACTCTTCGCCAGATTCCTCAGCCGGTTCCCTGATTTCATCTACCTGTGATTCTTCAGCCGGTTCCTGAATCTCATCTATCTGCGATTCTTCAGCCGGTTCCTGAATCTCATCTACCTGCGATTCTTCAGCCGGTTCCTGAATCTCATCTATCTGCGATTCTTCAGCCGATTCCTGAGCATCATCATCATTAGCTTCTATATCATTTGCTTCTATATCGAACTCTTTTGTATCGTCTTCTTCATCATTTACTTCATTAGCTGTGCGCTTCTTATTTTTCACAATAACCACCAGAAGAAGTAATGCCAGAATAATGATAATAAGAACCAGTATTGCAGCTAAAACAAGATATTTATTGGCAATTCCCGGGACAAGCTCACTCTTTGTTGTATCATTTTCCTCCTGTGCCACTGTAGGTGTACTGAGCTTGGTTCTCATATATGTGCCATCTACGCTATCATATGTGTACCAGCCACTCTCACCATTGTCATTCATAGCATATACGAGGTAAAAATCCTTTGTCTGATCATCGTTTTTTTCGACTTTGGTCTGGTAGGCTGTTGCCACACCCTTGCCCTCTATAGAGAGCGATATCTCATTATATCCCTCAGGCACATCATCCACCTTAGGCAGTAAAACCACTATAAAATGTGACTCTGAATTGATACGGACAAACTCATATGCTGCATTCTGTGCTGCATCATATACAAAAAGCCCATTGCCGCTTTCCGACTGTAAATACACAAGCGTGATATCACCAAAGGTGCCATGAAGGGTATTGTATTCAAGTCCGTCAATCACTGTCTTTGAGTGCTCAAAGCCTTCAGGAACAACATCCTCCGGAATGTCATTTATCATAGTCCACTCTGTGCCATTTATATCGAACTTCTTCCAGTTATCCTGCTTATCTGCATTCTCCGGATCATCCTCGGCTCTTCTGGTAACAACTATATTGTATGTGCTTGTGCTGCCGTCCTCTGCTGTCACAACAACGCTGACCGTATTCTCTCCAACCTCAAGTGAATCATTGCCTGTGACCGATGTCACACTCGCCTTGGAATCAGCCGGATTTGCTGTAACCGCAAGACTTGAACAGCTGTAATCTACTGTAGCTGTGTAATCCTTTGTCGCAGCAGAAAACTCAGGGGAAAGCGTACCTGCTGAGATAACAAGCGAACCAAGAGATGCGTTTGAGGATTTCTTTTCCTCTTTGTTTTCATTATCTTTATTTACATTGCTGTCATTGCCGGTATTGCTGCCGGAATTGTCCTTGTTATCCTTGTTGCTGTTTGAATCGTTGTTTGATGAAGCACTTGTTACCGTCACTGTTGCAGAACCAACTCCAATACTCGGGGTTCCACCATCCACATCTGTAGTATCATCCAATGGTTCTTGTATCGAAAAAGTACATGAACCTACAGATGTTGCCTTATACGAAAAGCGCTGAACATCACCTACACCAGCTCCAATTGTAAAATACTCATCACTGCTTCCGCCAAGTACTCCTGAACTTTTTTTTAAAACTCCCTGAGCTCCATATCCGCTTGTAATCGACAACGTAACTGTTACAGTATCACCAACTTTAACATTCGACTTATTTACTGAAACACTAATATTGGCTGCCGCCAGTACCGGTACTCTACTAAATAATGTCGTCGTTAAAATCAACATCATTGTTAAAATAATACTACGAATTCTTCTCATCTCTATTAATTACTCCTATTGTGTTAATTTTGATTTACCTAAAATCGAATTATTTATTAGCATAATATCCTTTATAGTTACTTTTCCATCTTTATTTACATCTGCTGCCTCCAAATATTCTCCATTCAATGATATTTTTTTAAGAATATTTCTATTTGTAAGCATTATATCTTTAATGGTCACTTTTCCGTCACCATTTACATCACCAAATATAACAATATCAACTGTTTTTACCAAGTTTCCATTTGGATCATATACAGCTATTTTATTTCCAGTACCAACAATTCCATTATTTTCTACACCCGAACTGTTTAAAATTTTAATCGAACCTGCAGAAACAGAAATATTCTTCTTAATTACATCTGAACTAACATTAGGTTCTACGCCAGTAACATATGTATCTATTTTATACTTAGACGATGAGATACTAACAGATGAATTAATTGTATTGTTATTATTGTTTGTATTATTTGCTGCTGATGCCTGTCTATTTATATTAATAGTATAAGTTCTTGTGTCACCACTTTGTGACTTACAATTAATCTTGATTGCATTATTCCCAACAGTAAGTGAGTAACTTCCTGTGCCTGTTATTCCACTATTAGCTGATACAGGATTAGCGGAAACAACAACAAAACTAATTGAGTTAGAAACAACTGCTGAATAACTTGTTGTAGCTCCATTAAATGATGGAGTTAACGTAACTCCACTAATAGAAAGCGACTGTAAATAATTATTCGTATCGCCTGCTTTATTAAATCCAACTGCCGATGAAGGCATGTTATCGTATACTGGTATTCTAAATGTAAAAGCTTGATTTTTATCAGAGTATCCCTTAGCAACACTTTGTCCCTCAGTAAGCGCTGCCGTAACATTTGTCATATATTGATGTGAATAATATGGACAATTGTTTACAACATTAAATTTTTCAAAATATAACGTGTTTTGACCTTTATTTATATAATTTTTACCAATTTTTTCAGCTCCTCCCTGAATTGACTTTACTCTAGTATTCCATCCCTGTTGTTTAGCAAAATATAAACCATTTTTGTATATATCTTGCTTTGTTTTTCCATAAGCATTAAAATTGAAGAAATTATAATACCCTTTATATCCGGAATATGTTCCTGAAATAAGCGGACTAGTCCCATTTGTTCCTTGTTCTTGCTTAACTCGCGATGCTAAATGATATGCACTTACACCTGTATTTTTAGCTACATCTAAAAAAGTGTTCGCATAATTAATAGATTCAGTGGAATATTTTTTTGTTCCTTCCATAAATGTCCCTTTTAGAATCGCATTTACTCCTGATAAATTATCATTAGCTGAATATGCCAAGCTTTGGAATTGAAATATATTCGTTTCATCAAGAAAATTTCTCGGATCCATAATATATGCTATATATGCACTATTAGCTGATACCCAGCCTTTTTCATACTCCGTCCACGTGTTTGTAGCCCAATCATATGCTCCAACTGCAGTAGACTTTTTGGAATCATCTGCCGTCTTAGAAACGACATTTAATCCATTTCTACTTTCATTTTCAATCACCGTATCCCAATTCAAACCTGTATTTACAGCCTCAAATGTCCAGCTTGGATACTTATTGTGAAGTGCTGTAAGGTTTGGAATATAGCTGTCAGGAAAGCCTGCATTCTTCATAGCCGTGACAAAATCGGTATTGTCTCCGCTATTATTGTATGTCACCTTTATGTATGTACTGATAGTCCAGCCCGTAAATGCCTTGCCGTTTAAAGTACCCTTGACATTATACCAGACCACACCGTTTACCCTGGTCTCTCCAATTATGTCAACCTGATGGTTCCAGTTGAGTGAGACAACCTTGGTAGTGCCGGATGTGCCTGCTGCATTGCGGACATACACATTGCCACCTGTAATCGTACCTGTAGCATATGCTCCCGATGCGGTTGCAATGGCAAGCTGCTCCTCATTATTCTGCTGTATGGCATCCGCATTGCCGGTGTCTGCCGAAGCATCCCCTGTCTGCGCATTGTCTGATGCAGCTGTACCTGCTGATACAAAATCAGACCTTATATAGCTGACACACTCCTCGTTATTTGCTGCCAGATTGTACTTTGCCTTGTACCACACCTTGCCGTCTGCACCTGTGGTCTGCTCAAGAATAGTAATATCCTTGCCGTTTGAAAGCTTGTGCTCCAGCTCATACTCTGTTCCCGGTCCGCTTCTCGCCGCTACCCAGTATCTCTCATCACACACAACCTTAGCCGCCTGATCCGCATAGACTGCTATGCTGCTGTATGGTGCCAGGTCACATGCAGCTAATGACAATGTTACGACAGAGGCTGCCAGAAATTTATTTATCTTTATCATCAAATCCCATCTTTCTTATGTGCATTGTTTACATTAATCCGTTATCCATTTAATTATAATAGAATATGACCTTTGTATCAATGTATTCGGCAGAAATTTATATTTTTTTATTATTAAAAAAACTCCCTTCAACGTGCAGCTCATGCTTACGTTTCAGGGAGTTGTCTGATTCATATTCTGCTTATTCTTACTGTCTCTTGTAGCTTTTCTAGCTGAACAGGGATTTTATCTTATCCCATAAATCCATGAAAAAGTTACCAATCTTTTCCCAGAAGCCCGGGTCATTTATCTTATCGCCAAGCTTTGATGCCCAGTCCTGTGCCTGGTTGATGACTGAATCCCAGTCGATATTGGCATCCTTAAGCTTCATAAGAAGCGATGTCAGCTTTGCAATATCATCATCAGAAAGCTTCAGGTCGTAATCCTTTGCAGCCTCCTTTATCGCATCCTTTATCTGGCTCTCATCCTTGAGCCTTCCATCGGCAAGCTGCTTCTTTAGGTCTGCAATCATTGCCTCGATATCCTGCGAATCGCCATCAATGCTCTTGTTGAGCTCTCCTGTTGTGACAAGCTCATCCATCGCTGCGTCTGTCACCTTGTCGTCAAGCTTCTTGCCCGTCATCTCCTCGTATGCCTTTAGTGTGCCTACAAGTGCTGCCGTTCCGGAAATAGGGAAAGGTCCTGCGACTATGATTTTAGCATCAGCTATGCCTGCTGTGGCAAGCGCATTCTTGTACATTCCTACCGTACAGTAATTGATATTGTGTGTGGAAACACTAAGACCCGCACCCTTTTTATCCTCTGTAATGAGTACTGAGGAAAGTGACCTTGTGCCAATCTCGCTCTTGCTGATGTATGAATCGAGGTACTTGTGCTCCTCATCATTATTTACATAGACCACATCGTATTTGTCCAGATCAGTGAGCTCGATTCCCATAAATCCAAGCACTGTCGCTCTCTGATCCGGTGTGAGGTCTGCTCCAAGACTTAAGTATGGCTTATCATTTTTGCTGATGGTCACCTTGTCGTTTGTCTCACTGCCGGCTGTCGTTGTACTGTCTGCAGTACTGTCTGTGTTACTCTTATCAGCTGCGTCACTGCCTGATACATCAACGCTTGAAACTGTATCAGTCTGCGTAGCTGTCTCTGTTGCAAATACAGCCGGATTCATTGTAAACAGTGTCACAGCAGCAAGCATGCCGCATACAATACTCTTTGCTTTTTTCTTTATTAATCTAATCATTTTTCCTCCAATCTACTGCTCTATATCATACGAAATTGTAAAGCTGCTTCCGTCGAAGCTGACATCGGCCATGCTTCCGCATACCACAGGCATCATCGGCGACATATGACCTATATCCAGATCCATGATGATTGGCACATTAAACTCTCTAAGCAGTGATGAAAGCGCCTGTCTGTGGTCTATGCCAAACATTTCCTCTCCGAAGTGCGCCGGGCGTCCGATAAGAAAGCCCTTTACATTTGAAAACCATCCTGCATTTTTCATCTGCCACATAGCCCTTCTCATGCCCATCACATTAAGGTCACAAGCCTCAAGGAACCATATGATACCATCATCACTGTAGCGCTCATTAAATTCCCTTACATGGTCAAACGATGTGCCAAGCAGATTGATAAGACAATCCATGCAGCCACCAAGCAACCTGCCTCTCATGGTAAGCCTGCTTTCCTTTGCCACCGCAGGAATAGAGCTGATGCACGACTTTTCAGTCAGGTTGTAGCCCACAAACGGAGCATTCTCATCCTTTATCGATTCCTTCTCCCACATAGGGTAATTGGTAAATGAAAGCTTCCTGCCACAAAGCAGATTAAATGCATCGGTAAGTGACTCATGCCACACCTCCATGCCAAAGCTGCCCGCACACGGTCCGTAAATACCTGCTGTATCTGCAATAGTAGCCTCCAAAAATGTGAAATTCGTGTTGTCAGAATAGCCCATGTACCATTTCGGCTTTGACTGCTTCACGCGCTCAAAATCAATATAAGGCACTACCTCGCACATCAGCTCGCCACCACCACATGATATAAGCACATCACTGTCAACAGAAGCATAGCTCTCGTTCAGCTCTTCTGCGCACTTCTTAGGTGTATTGCTGATACCTATGCCACTGTCGCATCTGCAGTTAGGTCCCTCTATCGTCTTATAACCCATGCTGTGAAACCTTTTAATGGCATTGTCAAAGGCACTCCTGTACGGCTCTGTTGTACAGCCCATCGAAGGCGCCACAAAGCCTATTGTTCCTCTATCCTTTAGAAATTCAGGGTATCTCATGTTTCTATCATCCTATCACTATTATTTACATATCTAAGCTTCTGTCTGAGTAAAATATGTAGGATTTATTCATTTCTGTCAGGTCATTTTACTGTCATAATTAAATGTCGTCGTGTACTGCAAATGCTGTCTGTTGCACCAGTTGTATATATCATGCAGACTTATCGAATCAACATGCTTTATATTGTTCATAAACACCTTAACCTTTGAAAGCTCATCCTCACTGTCAATGTATAGATGAAAGATAGTATTCGGACATTCAATTATTATCTGCTGTTCTCCTATATTTTTCATCAATGTATCCTCTATTGAATAATGTATCCTGTGTGATTAAAAACATTATCGTCTGTCACACCGGGATGTGAGTAATAACAAAATATCGTAACTGTTCAGTACCTTCACAGTTAAAAAATATCACATAACCATAGTACTACACCGGCGTCACAAAATCCAGTCATTTTTGCCTGCCAATTCTTACTATTTTATTAAGAAAAACGGTAAATATCATACCCCCTCACAGTCAAATGCCGGAATGAAGCTGTCCTTTGCCACGTCACCCTCCTGTATAAATGCATTCGTGATTCCTATTTCGAGGGCATAGTTAACAAGTCTTTCATACTCTCTCTTTGTCACTGTGCGGTTTATCTCAGGATAATCCTTTAGTGCAATCGGCGTAAACTGGCTCATCATGCTTATATATACGTGATCATGATATGTATCATACAGGTACTTAAGTACATCCTTTGCATCATTCACATGTCCCGGCAGTAGAAGCTGTCGCACAATAACTCCCTTTTGTATGAGTCCTGTCGCATCGTCAATCACGACATCCGGTTGCTGCCTGACCATCTCTGAAAGCGCCTGCTTTGCGACAGACGGATAATCTTTTGCCCTTGAATACCTTGCCGAAAGCGTACTGTCCATATATTTAAAATCCGGAAGATACACATCCACTATGCCCTCAAGCAGCTTTAGCTCTGTCACATTTTCATATCCGCTCGTATTGTATATAATAGGAAGCTTCATGCCACGGCTTTTTGCATCGTTTACCGCCCACACTATATCAGGGATATACTGCCCTGGTGTGACCAGATTGATATTATTTGCGCCTTTGCCCGCCAGTTCTATAAAGATATCACTAAGCCGCTCTTTACTGATTACCTTTCCCTCTTTTCCGTCAGAAATCTCCCTGTTCTGGCAGAACACGCAGTGCAGGCTGCAGCCTGAGAAAAAAACTGCCCCACTTCCTCTTTTTCCTGATATGCACGGCTCCTCCCAGTAATGAAGTGCTGCTCGCGCCACCTTTATTTCAGACGAAACGCCACATACGCCTGTTTGTCCGGTGCTTCTGTTTATGCCACATTTTCTGGGACACAATAAGCAATTTTCGTATTTATTCATATTTTTCATTTTAACCCTTGCTAAAAATAATGTTTGATACTACACTCTATATGATTAAAGGGTCAAAAGGTATCATCGATGCATGCTTGCATGCAATTCGATGTATACCTTAGTGACCCGCACTACACCGAGAAAGTAGCAATTTGCTGCGGGTACGCAGGAAATTAGCGGATTTCGAGGTGTAGTCAGATTACGGGAATGCGTAGCATGTAGTAATCTGATTAATCATCATTTTAAATTATATCATAACTATTCTTACAGAAGAGAATAGTTAAAATACACAATAAGGAGATTACAATGAATCAGTCAAACTGTATCGTCGCCCAGTCAGGCGGCCCAACTGTTGCAATCAACGCAAGCCTTGCAGGAGTCATCGCAGGAGTAAAAAGCTCCGAGAAATACGATATCTGCTATGGCGCCGTAAACGGAATACTCGGCATATTAAATGAGAATTATCTAAATCTGTCAGATATTTTTGCAGATGATGCTAATCTTGAAAAGCTTAAGACCACACCTGCCATGTATCTTGGCTCATGCCGTCACAAGCTCCCTGATTACAAGGATGATGATTCACCATATGTATACATCTTCCACCAGTTTGATAAGCTCTCCGTAAAGGCTTTCTTTTACATCGGTGGAAATGATTCGATGGATACCGTATTAAAGTTATCCGATTATGCAAAAAAAATCAACAGTGATGTGAAAATTATAGGGATTCCAAAAACCATCGACAATGATCTGTGCATGACAGACCACACTCCGGGATTTGGCTCTGCCGCCAAATATATCGCATCAAGCATGCTTGAGATAGCCCATGATACCTTTATCTATGCTGTTAAGAGTGTGACAATCGTTGAAATCATGGGACGTGACGCAGGATGGCTCACTGCCGCTTCCGCTCTCGCACGTAATGAGTACAATACAGCGCCTCAGTTCATATATCTGCCTGAGGTGGATTTCGACAAGGACAAATTTGTTGCCGATATAAAAGAAGCCCTTGCGCACACTAACAATGTAATAGTTGCCGTATCCGAAGGAATACATGACGCAGACGGCTCATACATTACATCATCAAATGCCTCATGCGACCAGTTCGGACACCAGCAGCTAAGCGGTGCCGGAAAGGCTCTTGAGTTCATTGTGAAAGAAAACATCGGTGTCAAGGTTCGCTCAGTAGAGGTAAATGTGCTCCAGCGCTGTGCCTCACATCTTGCATCATTAACCGATATCGAGGAATCTTTTGCTCAGGGTAAAAAGGGTGTCACTATTGCAGCAGAGGGTGTGACCGCATCAATGGTATGCTTAAAGCGCATATCAAATGATCCTTATCAGGTAGAATACACATATTCTGCTATCAAGGATATCGCAAACGAGGCCAAGTCTGTGCCAAGAGAGTGGATCAATGATGCTGGCAATGATGTGAAGCCTGAGCTTATCGAATACTTAAAGCCACTTATTCAGGGAGAAACCGCTGTAGCCTACAAGAATGGTCTGCCTGACTATATGGATGTGTCACATCTTCACAAATGTAACTGATTTTAGCTGCTGCCTACACCCCGGTGTGGGCAGCAACAGCATATCTCCAAGGAGGTCGATTTACATGAAGAAAAAAGTACTTATAACCTGCGCCGTTGTGCTTGGCGTGATTTTGACTGTTTATCTTGGCTTTGCCTTTTATTTTAGCAGCCACTATCTGTTCAACACAAAGATTAACTCTGTAAAATACGCAGGGAAAACCGCAAAAGAGGCAATAGAAAAAAATACAGCCCTAAGCCGCGACTATCTGCTCACAATCACTGATAGAAAAGGCAACAGCTTCTCACTTAAGGGACCTGATTTTTCCTATGAATATGTCTCAAACGGTGACGAGGAGCAAATCCTAAAAAGCCAGAATGCTTTTACATGGCCTGTCAGTCTTTTCAAAGCTCAAAACTATACACTAAAGGGTTCGTCCAAATATGACGATGCCGCTTTGGCGGAAAAGCTCAAGGCTCTTGATATTTTCAGTGATGACTACATTGAAAATCCGGAGGATGCCCACATCGAGATAAAAGACGGCAAATACGATGTGATTGAAGAGAAAAATGGCTGCAAGCCGATATATGACAGCATCCTTGCCGAGGTAAAGGACGCCCTGGACAACGAGCTTCCAAAGCTTAGCTTAAGTGATGACTGTTATGAAGCTCCAAAAATCACAAAGGAAAGCGATACAATCAAAAATGAAAAAGAAGCCCTCGACAAATACACTGCTTCAACCGTCACTTACAAAATTGAAGGTGCCGACGAGAAGCTTGACTCAGCCAAAATCCTTGATATGCTAAGCATCTCAGATGACGGCAGCGTGAGCATAGATGATGCCAAGGTCACTAAATATGTCCAGCAGCTTGCTTCCAAGTACAATACCTTCGGCCGCAAACGCTCATTCAAGACATCGTCCGGTGACACTATTGAAATAGGTGGTGGAGACTACGGATGGGTAGTCAGCAAGAAAAATGAGAAGGCCAAACTTCTTTCCGATTTAGAGGGAGGCAAGCCAGTGGAAAGAGAGCCTGTTTACGAGCAGACAGCACTCTACCGAGGCGCTGACGACATAGGTAATACATACATAGAGATTGACTACACAAAGCAGCACATGTGGTATTACAAGGATGGTGCTCTCCAGATGGAGTCTGATTTCGTATCAGGTAATCTTGCCCGTCAGAATGGTTCCGTAGATGGTGTATACAAGATTGTTTACAAGCAGAGAAATGCTACTCTTGTCGGTGAGGGTTACTCTTCTCCTGTCAGCTATTTCATGCCGTTTGCCTACAATATAGGTATCCATGATGCTAGCTGGCGTGATACCTTCGGAGGAACAATTTACAAAACCTCTGGCTCACACGGATGTATCAATGTGCCGCCTGCTTTTGCAGAGCAGCTGTTCAACGCTGTGGATAAGGGCACTCCTGTTGTTGCCTACTACAGAGAGGCTGTCACTCTGACAAACAATGCTGCAAAGATGTCCAATGCATACTCGTATGTAGCTCCTGATGCAGCGCAGTAAGTGTGGATTGCATTGTATCTTTTAATAATATGTTAAGGCGACCGGCGCACGGGGAATTCACCCCCGTGCGCCGGTCGCCTTCTCTTACTCATTGGCTATATTCATGCAAACTGGCTATTATAGAGGTTCGCATAAAATCCGTCCGCTGCAAGCAGGCTCTCATGATTGCCCTGCTCTATAATCTTTCCGTCTTTCATAACAAGGATAATATCCGCTTCCCTGATGGTAGACAGACGATGAGCCACTATAAAGCTTGTCCTGCCCTGCATCATGGTAAGGAACGCTTTTTGAATCTTAATCTCTGTACGTGTATCAATCGAAGATGTAGCCTCATCCAATATCAGCATAGGCGGCAAGCAGAGCATGACTCTTGTGATGCATAATAGCTGCTTCTGTCCCTGTGAAAGGCTGCCGCCGTCCTCACCGATTTCAGTATCATAGCCCTTCGGCAGACGTCTGATAAAGCTGTGGGCATGGGATGCCTTTGCTGCTGCAATGATTTCCTCATCTGTGGCATCAGGCTTTCCCATTATGATATTGTCACGGATTGTGCCCTTCTTGAGCCATGTCTCCTGAAGCACCATGCCATAGTTGTCACGAAGACTCTCTCGCGTGATTTTTCTGATATCGTGTCCACTCACCTTAATTGTTCCACTGTTTACATCATAAAAATCTCATAAGCAGATTGATAATAGTCGTCTTTCCACAGCCTGTCGGACCTACGATAGCCACGCGCTGTCCAGGTTTTACGTGGAGATTGAAATCCTCGATAAGCTTTTTATCCGGCACATATGAGAAATAAACATCCTCTATGTCCACACGGCCGTCTGCCTCTTCAAGTATTACCGCATCCGAAGCATCCGGTATCTCCTTTTTCTCCTCAATCAGCTCGAAGATACGAGCAGCACAGGCAAGTGCGTTCTGAAGCTCTGTGATGACACCCGATATCTCGTTGAACGGCTTGGTGTACTGGTTGGCGTATGATAAGAAGCATGAAAGCTGTCCTACTGTGATTCCGCCGGTGAGTGCACTCATGGCACCAAAAATTCCGACTCCGGCATACACAAGACTGTTGACAAAACGTGTACACGGATTTGTAAGACTTGAGAAAAATGTTGCCCTCAGTGAGCATTTCTGTAACCTGTCATTTATCTCGTCAAACTGTTCAAGCGCCTCATCCTCATGGTTGAAGGCCTGTACGACCTTTTCATTTCCTACTATCTCGTCGATGAGTGATGTCTGCTCTCCCCTTGTTCTTGTCTGTAGCTGAAACATGGAATATGTCTTTTTAGTTATAAAGCTTGCCACAAAAAGTGACAGAGGTGTGATGAGCACTACAATGCATGATATCTTCACATCTATTGTAAGCATGAAAATAAGCGTACCTGCTATTGTTGCAATTCCTGTAAAGAGCTGCGTGAAGCCCATCAAAAGTCCCTCTGAAAATGTATCTACATCGGCGATGATACGGCTGACCATATCACCGTGTGAGTGGCTGTCAATATAGGAAAGTGGCATTTTTTCAATGTTTAAAAATGCATCACGCCTTATATCCCTCACTATGTTGTAGGTCATCCTGTTGTTGCAGATATTTGTAAGCCACTGGGCTGCTGCCGCTATGACGACTATTATTGCTGCTCTTGTGAGGATGGCTGTCATAGCTGTAAAATCAACCTTTCCTTTCCTACAATCAAATCAATTGCGCGTCCTGTGAGGATTAGGAAAATAAAGCGTAAGCGCCACTGTAACAACAGACAGGGCAAGGGAAATTACAAGCAAAGGAATATATCTCTTCATGTATCTTAATACCTTGCGCATTGTGCCTGATTTATTCATCTTCGCATTATCCATAGCCATACTCTACACCTCCTTTTGTCTGGTCATTATCCGTACTTCTTTTTAAACTGTGAATCATATATCTT
>ENA-OQJY01000050-OQJY01000050.1-human-gut-metagenome-genome-assembly--contig:-NODE-50-length-17803-cov-3.418477_pt1 | contig 17803 bp, 19 predicted proteins | sample MGYA00242643_ERZ504788 | MGnify/ENA primary metagenome ERZ504788 (study PRJEB26092, sample SAMD00036361) | human gut metagenome | host: Homo sapiens | study: EMG produced TPA metagenomics assembly of...
GATTTTATTCATTCCATCACATGAGGGCAGGGAGCCTGCCGTGGCGCTTTTGTGTGAGGCACTTTCCGTAAGGCCTGTCATAAGAGCATCTCTTGCGCTTGGAGAGGGAACAGGTGCCGTGATGATGTTTGCGCTTTTGGATATGGCACTTAGCGTATACAAAGGACGGACAACCTTCGACGATATCTCGGTATCACAGTATGAGAGGTACATATAGATGATTACACTTATAACAGGCGGCAGTGGCAGTGGCAAATCAGCATATGCAGAAAAGTATATTTGTCACGTGTCAAATGAAAAGGGATACAAAGAAAAATATTACATTGCCACCATGCAGATATTTGATGATGAGGGACAGCGGAAGATAGACAGGCACAGAAGACTTCGTGCCGGAAAAGGCTTTATTACCATCGAGCAGCCTCGTGATATCCAAAATGCGGTTTCTAAGCTGCAATCAGAAAGCAGTTTAAAAACCGGGCGGTCAGCACTGCTTGAGTGTATGTCAAACCTTGTGGCAAATGAGATGTTTCCACCTGTAGATGCTTCCGGTATGCAGGCTGCCGAAGCTGAAAAAGAGACTTTGGATGACCCTGAAAATATGAATGATTATGAGACTGCTCAAATCAGCCATGTGAGTAAAAAGGTGTTAAAAGAGGTAAGTATCTTAAGTGAAAATGTTGCTGAGCTTGTAATTGTGACAAACAATGTATTTGAAGACGGAGTCAGCTATGATGAATCAACGATGAATTACATAAAGGCAATGGGAATTGTAAACAGAGGGCTTGCTGCGATGGCAGAGCGTGTCGTTGAGGTGGTTGCAGGCATTCCGGTGACGGTTAAGTGAAGCAGTGTGGAGGTTAAGTGTATTATGAAGTTAATAAGGTCGTGCATAGTATCTTTTTCCATGTATTCAAAGATACCTATGCCACAATTTAAATGGAATGATGATGACATGAAGTACATGCTGGTATTCTTTCCGTGGATAGGAGCTGTGATTGGACTGCTTCTTATGCTTTGGAGATATATATACTCTCATTTTGGAGTGGCGGATATCTGCTATGTATGCATAGGCGCACTCATTCCGATAGCGGTTACGGGAGGCTTTCACATAGATGGTTTTATGGATACAATGGATGCGTTTCATTCATACAAACCGCGGGAGGAAAAGCTTGCAATACTTAAGGATTCACATATAGGAGCGTTTGCCGTTATAATGCTTGCAGCCTACGGATTATTATTCATGGGAGCTTTTTCTCAGATAATGAATGATAAAGCATTTATTGTTTTTTGTGCAGGCTTTTTCATCTCAAGGTGCTTAAGCGGAATAGCGGTTGTGTCATTTAAATCGGCAAAAAGCGATGGACTGTTATTTATGTTTGCGGACACTGCACACAGAACGATCGTGAGGGCAGCACTATACATCCAGCTTGCACTGTGTATAGCTGTTTTACTCATTGTGTCACTGCCTTATGCGGTGGTTATGATCATTGCGGCAGCACTTAGCTTTTGGTATTATTATGTGAAACAAAAAAGGAGCTTGGCGGCATCACAGGCGATACGGCAGGGTATTTTGTGTGTATATGTGAGTGCGCCATGGCAGTGGCTCTGGGTGGTGTCTCTTTTATTATTTAGTATATTTGTTTTGAATATAGGAATGGTACGGATAAGAATTTTGATAAAAGTTGTACTATGAATTTGAAAATTTGGAATTGGAGAAAAATAGTGAAGCTTAGTGATAGGCGGAGTGGCACAGGGAAAGCTTGATTATGTGCTCGAAAATATGATAGAAAAAACAGAAAAATAATGATGTGTATGACTGCTTTTTTCTTAAAAGATAATGCCTGCAATGATAAGGCGTCAAACATGGAATGGCCATGGGATTTTGCCGTCGATGATGAGAGTATACTCATAATAGATAAATTCCATTATTTTATCAGGGCTGTGCTTGAGAAAAATCTTCCACTGCAGGAATATATTTTGAAATTTATGCAATTTGCAGAGGAAAATAAGGATACGATAGTCATTGCTGATGAGATTGGAAACGGCATAGTGCCTCTTGATGCGTTTGAGAGAGAGTACAGGGAGCAGACAGGCAGAGCAGAGATACTGCTTGCAAAAAAAGCAGACGAGGTAGTTCGCGTAATATGTGGAATCGGTCAGAAAATAAAATAAACTGTATATTTATAAGACACGGCTGCACTGTCTCAAACAGAGAGCACAGATATCTGGGCAGGACAGATGAGCCACTCGATGAAGCCGGAGTTTTTGAACTAGAAAATGCGCTAAATAATGGTGTATACAAGGCTTTAGAGGAAAATAGCTTAAAGGAGCAGATAATTATTACCAGTCCAATGAGGCGCTGCAAACAGACGGCAGAGATTATTTTGCCGGTCGCACAGCACCATAAAATTTATACCGTAAAAGAGTTTGCAGAGATGGATTTCGGTGAATGGGAGCTAAAAAGACTATAAGGAACTTAGCACAGATATCCGTTTCAGGGACTCATATCAGGCGTGGATTGACAGTGGTGGAACACTTGCCTTTCCAAACGGAGAGAGCAAAAAGAGTTTGCAAAGAAGTATATGTGGCTTTGAGAGGGCACTCACACAGGCATTAGAGCTTAAGAGGGCTATGCCTGATAAAAAGATACAAATGGTATTTTTTGTGCATGGAGGGACTATCATGGCGATAATGAGCCATTACTGTGATATGGATTACTATGATTACCAGGTGAAAAACGGCTGTGGCTACTCGTGTGAGGTGGCGGTTGAGGGCAATGAGATTGTGTTTAATGAAACAGTGCCCATATCGCTATGATTTATTTAAGAAGGACTAACATATGTGTTATCATATTTTTGCATTTATAGCAGGCTTTGTGCTTGATTTATTAATAGGAGATCCGCATTTTATACCGCATCCTGTCAGACTTATCGGCTCACTTATTTCTTTTCTCGATAAGAGGCTTAATTGTGATGCCGGATATAATAGCTCTAGAAAAAAAATTAATCTAATAAAATATAAAAGAGGCATGCTTCTTGCTTTTACTGTAATTTTTGCAACTTTTGCAATGTCGGTAATTATTATTGTGGCAGCATACAGTATAAATTTATATGCCGGGCTAATAGCAGAGGCTGTCATGACGTGGCAGATTCTTGCTACAAAGTGTCTTCGTGTAGAGAGCATGAGGGTGTACGATGCGCTAAGGACAGATGGAGTTGATGCAGGAAGAAGGGCTGTTTCCATGATTGTTGGCAGAGATACATCTGTGCTTGATGTGGCAGGCGTCACAAGGGCGGCAGTTGAGACGATAGCTGAAAATACATCTGACGGAGTGATTGCACCTATGCTTTACACTGCAATCGGAGGACCGGTGCTTGGCTTTGTATACAAGGCTGTGAATACGATGGACTCCATGCTTGGCTACAAAAATGATAAATATATGTATTTTGGCAGATTTGCGGCAAGGCTTGATGATGTGGTCAATTTCATACCGGCAAGAATCAGTGCATATCTGATGATTGCTGCGGCATTTATTGGTGGCAGGCAGTTTGATGGAAAAAATGCATACCGCATCTTTAAAAGAGATCGTTTCAATCATGCAAGCCCAAACTCAGCCCAGACAGAGTCTGTATGTGCGGGAGCTTTAAGGGTGCAGCTTGCGGGTGATGCAGTGTATTTTGGGAAGCTTGTGAAGAAAAAATACATAGGAGACGGTCTGCGTGAGATAGAGTACGAGGATATAAAGCGTGCAAACAGGCTGATGTATATTACTGCGTTTTTGTGTGAGCTTTTATCTGTGGCGGTTATGAGTCTTGGTTTAATATTGCTTTGAATATGAAAAATTGATGTAAGAATAGATGGAGGACTTGAATGAAAAGCATCCATGGCGGAGACATATACAACAATAAAGTAAATATGGATTTTTCGGTAAATATCAATCCTCTTGGCATACCGCATTCTGTTAAAGAGGCTATGAGTGATGCACTTTCGTATGCAGACAGATATCCCGACATGGCATGCAGTGGTCTTAAAAAAGCGATATCAGAGTATTTCACACAGCAAGGCTGCAGCATACAAAGCGAGGATGTAATTCCCGGAAACGGAGCCTCAGAGCTTTTTATGGCGATAGCTCATGCCATAAAGCCCAAAAAAGCAGTGCTTCTGGCCCCGGGCTTTTTCGGTTATGAGCATGTGCTTCGTGCAGTCGGCTGTGATATCGGATATTTCCTGCTGGATGAGCAGAGTGATTTTTCTCCTGCTGCACGGTTGGATGCTTTAATGGATATGCTTACAGATGATACAGATATATTTTTTATCGCAAATCCAAACAATCCGACAGGGTATCTTGCAGACAGCACTTTCATGAAGCAAATAATAGGGCATTGCAAACAAAAGCATATTTATGTGGTGGCAGATGAATGCTTCATGGGCTTTTGTGAAAAAAATTATTCTGTTTTGTCACTTTTATGTGACTATGACAATCTGATTGTTGTAAGAGCCTTTACCAAGCTTTTTGCTATTCCGGGAGTAAGGCTTGGATATATGCTCAGTAAAAATGATGCAGTAAGACAAAAGGTTCAAAGAAATCTGCCGGAGTGGAACGTGTCTGTCCTGGCACAGATGGCAGGAGAGGCATGCATTAGGGAATCAGAGTATATTAAAGAAACGGCATCGTATGTGAGCGGACAAAGAAGGCTGCTGTCAGATGGACTAAAAAAGCTTGGGTTTAAGGTATATAAAAGTGATGCTGATTTCATACTGTTTTACAGCAAGCTTCCATTATATGATATACTGCTTAATAAGGGAATACTGATACGGGACTGCTTCAACTATGTGGGGCTTTCGGAAGGGTATTTTCGTGTGGCAGTAAATACTTATGATGAAAATGTAAGATTATTGAAAGTGATAGGTGAGTGTATTGAAAAAAATTAAACAGTTAGAGCCGATGGAGATTGAAAAGAGGAGCTTTGAGATAATTTCACATGAGCTGTCTGAAATGCAGATTACGCTGCCTGCTGATCAGGAGATGATAACAAAAAGAAGTCATACACACGAGTGCTGATTTTGATTATATACAGACGCTTAAATACTCTAAGGACGCCGTTGCTATTGCAAAAAGGCTGATATCAGAGGGCGCTGATATAGTGACTGATACCAACATGGCTCTTTCAGGCATAAATAAAAAATATCTGGCAAAATTCGGTGGACAGGCGCACTGCTTTATGGCTGATGATGAGGTCGCTCTTATTGCAAAGGAGAAAAAGACAACGCGCGCGGCAGTAAGCATGGAGTTTGCATCAAGGATAGATAAGCCTGTGATTTTTGCGATAGGAAATGCACCGACAGCGCTTATAGAGCTGTACGATATGATAGAAAAAGGAATATATAAGCCTGCATTTGTAATCGGTGTGCCGGTGGGCTTTGTCAATGTGGAGGCAGCCAAGGAGCTAATTATGGAGACGGGCGTGCCGTATATCGTCAATGTCGGACGAAAGGGTGGCAGTAATATTGCGGCTGCCATATGCAATGCGCTGATTTACAGTCTGGTTGATAGAGGCTGATTCATGAGGAAATTTAGTGATTATGAGATATGGATTTACCACAGGAAGCTGTGCTGCGGCGGCATCAAAGGCGGCGGCATATATGCTTTTAACCGGAAAGGCTAAAAACAAAATAACGATTCAGACACCTAAGGGAATAGCTTACACGGCTGATATCACCGACATAAAAAGAAGTGAAAATGAGGTAAGCTGTGCCGTGATAAAGGACGGAGGGGATGACCCGGATGTGACCACCGGAGCCTATATATATGCTTCTGTACGGATTTTGCATTCCGATACCTGTGCTTTAAGCAAAAAAAAGCAGGATTTGGCTATCATAAATATTGACGGTGGTGACGGAGTGGGAAGAGTTACCAAACCCGGATTAGACCAGCCTGTCGGAAATGCGGCTATCAATCATGTGCCGCGTGAGATGATAGAAAAAGAGGTAAGGGAGGTCTGTGAGCTTTTGGATTTTAAGGGGACACTTGACATTACAATCTCGGTTCCAAAGGGAAAGGAGCTTGCAGAAAGGACCTTTAATCCAAGACTTGGGATAGTTGGTGGTATATCAATTCTCGGCACGAGCGGTATTGTTGAGCCCATGAGCTCACAGGCTCTTATTGATACGATAAGGGTGGAGCTTAGGCAGAGATATTCGTTTGGGTATGATTATGTGGCGGTTGCTCCGGGAAATTACGGTCTTGACTTTATGAAGGAAAGCTATGGCTATGATCTGGACAGGAGTGTCAAATGCTCCAACTTTATCGGTGAAACAATTGATATGGCTGCAGATATGGGCTTTAAGAGGATGCTTTTTGACAGGACATATAGGAAAGCTCATAAAGGTAGCAGGAGGCATCATGAACACTCATTCGAGGGAGGCAGACTGCAGGATAGAGCTTTTGACGGCATTTGCGTTTAAGTGCGGTGTAGCGCCCGAATACATAAAGCACATTATGGACAGCCTTACGACAGAGGAGGCCTTGGCGGCACTTAAGGAAAGCGGCAGGCTGTATGAGGTAATGGATTATGCGATGGAGCGCATATGCTTTTATCTGGATAAGAGGGCAAAGGGCAGACTTGAGATAGACTGTATCATGTATTCAAACGAATTTGGTGAGCTTGCAAAAAGCAGAAAGGCAGAAAAATGGTTTACTTTGTTGGCGCAGGAACAGGCGCAGCAGATTTAATAACAGTACGCGGAATGCGTCTTTTACAAAAGGCAGATGTGATAATTTATGCAGGCTCGCTTGTTAATCCAGAGCTTTTGGACTATGCAGGGGAGGGCTGTGAAATATATAACAGTGCAAAAATGACACTGGATGAGGTCATCGCAGTCATGAAAGCTGCTGAGGCAGACGGAAAAATTACTGTGCGCCTGCACACGGGAGAGCCAAGCATATACGGCGCAGTGCGCGAGCAGATGGATGAGCTTGATTCTCTTTTAATACCATATGAGAGCTGTCCGGGCGTGAGCGCGTGCTTTGGAGCTGCTGCATCGCTCAACATTGAGTACACGCTCCCCGGTATTTCCCAGTCGCTCATCATCACACGCATGGAGGGGCGCACGAAGGTGCCGCCTAAGGAGAGCATAGCAAGCTTTGCCTCACACCACGCTTCCATGGCGATTTACTTAAGCACCGGGCTTTTAGAGAAGCTTACGGAAAGTCTTATTGAGGGAGGATACGCGGCAGATACACCTGCTGCAATTGTATACAAGGCAACCTGGCCACAGGAGGAGGCATACGTGTGCACTGTCGCCACACTGGAGCAGACTGCGAGAGAGCACAATATCACAAAGACAGCGATAGTGCTTGTGGGGGATGTCATAGCTCACCGGCATTACGAGAAATCAAGACTTTACGCACCGGATTTTTCGACAGAGTATCGCAAGGCTTCAGTAGAGTCAAAGGATAACGATTGAAAAAAGGCGTGAATATATAAATATGGGAAATATATGGGAACTGAAAATATGAAAATTTGCATTGTAAGCTTCACAAAAAAGGGCTATGAGCTGTCATGTGACATAGCTCATAAGCTTGAAAAAAGTGCATATGAGGTGGAGGTTTTTACCAAATGCTCGAGATTATCGGATGAGAATATTAAAAATTCCACCGATGAAAATTTTAGAAATACCACCTACATATCACAAAATATATCAGACTGGACAGCTGCACAGATGAGTGAAAAAAAGGCTCTGATTTTTATCGGGGCATGTGGTATTGCAGTGAGGGCTATAGCTTCTTCTGTAAATAACAAGCTTAAAGACAGTCCTGTTGTTGTGATAGATGAGCTGGGGCAGTTTGTTATTCCGATTCTTTCAGGGCATGTGGGAGGTGCCAATGAGCTTGCGGTATTATTAGCTGCACTGATGAATGCCACACCTGTTATAACAACCGCTACTGATATCAATAATAAATTTGCAGTTGATGTTTTTGCAAAGAAATGCAGGCTTGCAATAGTCAATAAAGATGGCATTGCCAAAGTGTCATCAAAGGTATTGTCGGGGGAAGTGGTTACTATGTCGGTCGACTGGGAGCACATCCCGGCTAAGCATAGGCAGCTTATAAAGGCATTTTTAGATGAAGCTGATATGAGTGCTGATGCAATAAAAACAGTGGACTTCCCACCTGTTTACGGAGCTGATATTGTAGTATCATGCGAAAAAGCAAAGGACCCTAAAAATGGCAGTATTTACTTAAAACCCACACAAATTGTACTTGGTATTGGGTGCAGAAGGGATACAGCGTTTGAAAATATTGACAGGGCAATCAGACAAAGTCTTTTAAAGCTGCAAATAGATATTTCGGATATAGACATGATTGCATCAATAGATGTGAAAAAAGATGAACCGGGAATAAAGGAATTTTGCGAAAGAAACAGGATAGAATTTGTCACTTATACCGCGGATGAGCTCATGGCGGTGCAGGGAGAATTCAGTGCTTCGCAGTTTGTCAGGGAGCATGTTGGAGTGGATAACGTGTGCGAGCGTGCAGCAGTGCTTGTATGCAGCAGGGAATGCAATAAAGCAGGAGAACTTATCTATAAAAAACATAAATATGACAGGGTAACGGTTGCGGCAGCAAGGTATCCTGATTAATCATAAATGAGGGGCAAAATACCTTTTGAACTTCATATTATTAAAAAATTGCAAATAGCTGCATGGTTATATAAAATTAGTAGAGATGGAGATTAACATGAATAAAATTTACATAGTAGGTATGGGACCGGGCTTTGAAAGCATGATGACAAAGCAGGCGATTGACGCCCTGGAAGCGAGTGATGTCATAGTGGGATACACCGTATATATAAAGCTGCTTGGAGAAAAATTCCGGACAAAAGAGCTTTTGACCACTCCGATGCGTCAGGAAAAAGAAAGATGTCATCTGTGCTTTAAAAAGGCACTTGAGGGCAAAACAGTCTCCCTTGTATGTAGTGGCGATGCCGGAATATACGGACTGGCCTCTCTTATGTATGAGATTGGGCAGGAATACGATAACGTAGAGCTTTCGGTAATACCCGGCATTACAGCGGCAAACAGTGGTGCGGCAGTGCTTGGAGCACCATTAAACCATGATTTTTGTACCATCAGCTTAAGTGACCTGCTCACGCCTTGGGATAAGATTGAAAAGCGTCTTGTGGCTGCTGCAGAGGGTGATTTTGTCATAGCACTGTACAATCCGTCGAGCCACAAGAGAAAGGACTATCTGATGAGAGCCTGTGATATTCTGCTTCGTGCAATCGAGCCGGATAGAGCCTGCGGTTATGTCGAAAATATCGGACGTGAGGGAACAAGCTATACGGTCTGTACCCTCGGTGAGCTTCGCAGTGCACAGGTTAACATGTTTACGACAGTATTTATCGGCAATGAGGGTACACAAATAATTGACGGAAAGCTTGTCACAAGGAGAGGATATCAGATTGAGTAAAATACTGATTTTTGCAGGAACAACAGAGGGACGTAAGCTATCAGAGCACCTGTGTGAAAGAGGCATAGAGCATACGGTTTGCGTGGCAACAGAATACGGTGAAATTGTGCTGCATGAAAATCCGTTCGCGCATGTTCATATGGGGCGTATGGACAGCGAAGGCATGAGAAGCTTCTTTGCGGAACAAAAATGTAAGCTCATAGTGGATGCAACCCATCCGTATGCAGCCATTGTTACCGAAAATATAAAGCAGGCAGTTTATGCGTTTAACGAGGCATGTGCTGTTACAGACAATCAGGCGGATAGTAACATATCAGAAAATATCGAATATGTGCGTCTTAAAAGAGATACGGATATATCAGCAGATTATGATAATATCCGCTATTTTGAGGACAATGAAGCATGTGCAAAGGCACTTAACAATACAGACGGAAATATACTGCTCACAACAGGAAGCAAGGAGCTGTCAGTGTATTGTAAAACCTCAGACGTCAGGGAAAGATTGTATGTGCGCGTGCTTCCGGGGGCTTGAGAGCATAAGCTTGTGCATGCACAATGATATTACAGGAAAGCACATTCTGGCATTGCAGGGACCGTTTAGCACACAGCTTAATGAGGCGCTTATTGATCAGTATGACATCAGATGTCTGGTCACCAAAAAAAGCGGTGCGGCCGGGGGCTTTATTGAGAAAATAGCTGCCGCAAAAAATAAAAATATTCCGGTCTATATTGTGGGACAAAGCGTGCAGGATGATGGAATGTCATTTGAAGCTGTTTGTGAATATATTGACAGAAAATATAACAGGCTTCATATCATGCTTGCCGGCATTGGAATGGGAAATGATGCTTGCATGACAAAAGCTGTTTCAGATGCAATAGAAAGCGCTGATATTATACTTGGCGCAAGCCGTATGATAGAAAAATACAGTGCGAAGATAGACAAAAAGCCGTATTATCTTGCAGAACAGATTATTCCTTATCTATACGAAATTTGTGCAGATACTGAAAAAATCAGTAATGTTCTTATATTATTCTCGGGAGATACAGGCTTTTACAGTGGAAGCAAAAAGCTGTATCTGGCGATAAAAAATGAAATATCTGAAGGAAAATTAAATGCGGATGTGTCAATCCTTCCTGGAATTTCATCTGTGTCATACATGGCGGCAGCGGTCGGTGAAACCTACAACGATGCGTATATATGCAGCATCCACGGAGTAAAGCTGTCTAATATTACATCACGGATTAGCCACCATGCAAAAACGTTTATGCTGATGTCAGGTGTAAAGGATGTGAATATGCTTGGACACCTATTAAGCAGTGACGAAAGGTATGGTTTACAAAAATGCTCGGTAACTGTGGGATACCAGCTATCATATCCGGATGAAACTATATCGCAGCTTTCGCCACAGGAATGCAAAAAGCTTAAAAGGGAGGGATTGTATATCTGTATGATAAAAAATCCCAATCCGGTTGCAAAAAATGTTACACCGCAGCTAAGTGATGCAGCATTTATCCGTGAAAAGGTTCCGATGACCAAAGAGGAAATAAGGCATGTAAGTATCTGCAAGCTTCATTTGAAATCGGATTCAGTGCTTTATGATGTGGGAAGCGGAACCGGCTCCATAGCGGTAGAGGCCGCATCACTTTCCGATGATATGGAGGTCTATGCCATCGAGCAGAAGGAAAATGCCGTGCTGCTTATCACACAAAATAAAGAAAAGCATGGACTTGAAAATATCCATGTTATAAATGCAAAGGCTCCTGACGGAATGGACACTCTTCCGGTGCCGACACACGCATTTATCGGAGGCAGCAGCGGCAATCTAAAGGAGATAATAGAGGCTCTTAAAGCAAAAAATCCACATATCCGTATAGTGATAAATGCAATTTCCATGGAAACAATTTGTGAGATAAAGGAAATATTGTCGGCATATGATGTGAAAAATGAGGATATCGTGCAGCTGCAGGTCAGCCGCTCAAAGCAGATAGGACATTACCATCTGATGCAGGCAGAAAATCCGGTGTGGATATGTTCGTTTGAATTTTTAACCGGAGCTTTTATGCTACAACTCGTAATAAATCATCGAAGGCTAATATTTTAAGATATATGATGAAATAAAGGATGAATACATGAAAATAAATCGTTTTATGATAGCCGCACCCAAAAGCGGCAGTGGAAAAACAATGATAACCTGCGCTTTACTGCAGCTTTTAAAGGATAGCGGAAAAAACGTATTGTCATATAAGTGCGGACCTGATTATATTGACCCAATGTTTCACAAAAAGGTGCTTGGCGTATCATCCAAAAATCTCGATACTTTTTTTACGGATGAAAAGAAAACAGTGCAGCTTTTCTTAGATGAAAGAGCCGATGGTGATTTTGCGGTGCTTGAGGGCGTGATGGGATTATATGACGGGCTTGGCGGAATATATGAGCAGGGTTCGTCATACCATCTGGCAAAGGTGACGCAGACTCCGATAATACTCGTGGTGGACGCAAAGGGCATGGGAAAGTCAGTGCTTGCTCTTATAGCCGGTTTTTTGCAGTATGACACTCAGCACTTGATTAAGGGGGTTCTGCTCAATCGGATGTCGAAGGGCTATTATGATATCATAAAGCCTCTGATAGAGAAGGAGCTTTCCGTAAAAGTAGTCGGATATTTCCCGGAACAGAAGGATATCGGGCTTTCAAGCAGACATCTGGGGCTTGTCATGCCGGATGAGCTTTCAGATATAAAAAAACAGCTCAATGAAACTGCCGACAGACTAAAAAAGACAATAGATATGGATTTGTTTATAGATATAGCAGACGCGGCAGATGAAATCGGTGACAGCGAAAATGCAGATGTATATAATGAAAAAAATATAGGTAATTGTGATCAAAATGAATTTTCACAAAATAAAGCAATAAATACCGTAAACATAGCTGTTGCAATGGACGAAGCATTTTGTTTTTATTATGAAGATAATTTGAGGCTTCTTGAAAAATGCGGAGCACAATTACGGTATTTTTCGCCACTGCACGATACCGGCCTTCCAGAGGATTGTGATGCAATGTTGCTTGGAGGCGGTTATCCGGAGCTGTATGCAAAGGAACTGAGTGAAAATGTATCTATGCTGAATGCCATAAAAAAAGCTTTTAGAGCCGGAATGCCGATGGTTGCAGAGTGTGGAGGGTTTATGTATCTTCACGCATATATCCGTAACATCTGTGATGATAATGATAAAAAAAACAATGCTGATACACAAAATAATACAGATATACAAAATGATATGAATAAGTCGAAGCTTGTGGGGGCACTGGATGGTGGGTGTCATTTTAAGGGAAAGCTGGTCAGGTTCGGATATATTGAGCTTGCGGAAAAGCATAGCAATTTTCTACCGCCAAATGAAAAAATAAAGGCGCATGAATTTCATTATTACGACAGCACCGATAACGGAGCCGATTGTATTGCGACCAAGCCGGCCACAGGCAGAAGCTACGACTGTGTGATAAGCCATGATAATTACTGGCTTGGGTTTCCACACCTGTATTATCCGTCAAATCCGCATTTTGCAGAGAGCCTTGTGAGAAAAGCATATGAATATAGAAGGAATAAAAATGGAAAACTCTTATAAATACTTTAAAAACACAGATTGCAAATATTTTCCGTGTCACAAGGGACTTTCGGATGACTTTAATTGTCTGTTTTGTTATTGTCCTATGTATAGTATGCCAAACTGTCCCGGAAGTAAGACCTACATAGAGAAGAATGGCAAAAAAATCAAGGTATGTACAGACTGTACGTTTCCACACAGACCGGAAAATTATGATAAAATCATACAGATTTTGATTAGGAATAATAATAACTGATTTATGGCCTAAAGCCGTTCGGAGGTTTTGCATAATATAAAAATATGGCAGGAAGGAGATGTTTTATATGCAGATTATCTTACAGAGAGGTCTTCCGTTTGAAGTAAAAATACCATCTGCCAGACCTGTTGATATCAGCGCATTATCAGAGGTAGAGTTCAATGAAGAATTAGAGAAGGGATATGCGGATATGCAGGCTGGACGGACAAAAAATGCTAAGAAAGCCTTTTCTGATATTCGCAAAGATTATGGCTTATGATATATGAAATAGAAGTATCAGAACAGGCTGACAGTGATTTGAGAGGAATTTTTGAATGGTTGTAACAATACTTAGAGTAATGTATGCAGGACGTGATATAGACAATCAGTTAAATATACACACAAAGCAATAAGAAATATGATATAAAGCAGTCTTTCACATTTAGGTTCGACTGCTTTTTTGTATCATTTGATGCTAAGCGTGAAATGAAAAAATGGCACAGTAAACGCCAAAATCAATTTAATAAAACTTGAAAACCCTGTAAAATCAAGGGTTTTAAAAATTACTTAAAATAATTAGCACTCATCTCTTAAAATGAAAGTCGATTTTTGTCCTGTCTTGTGTATCCAGAAAGTGGCTATTTTACAGGCTTTCTGGGGCATCAGTCGTTTTGTCTGGTGCAGGAAGATGACGGATATTATTTCAGTGCAGATTCTTGGTTTACAATTGGGATTCTCGGGTTACTATTTACCGTGATTTTAAATGCGATATTTCGGAATTGAATTACGATTTTTGATAGATTAGATTGTTTGAAACGCATTTTTATGATATGATGATAAGAAACAGCTGATAAGTAACAGGTGATAAATACCATGTGAACAGATATTTCAAGCAAATAAGATTGAGGTGAAAAAATGGCAGTTAGTTACAAGAAATTGTGGAAATTGTTAATTGATAAAGAAATGATGAAGAAAGATTTGCGTGCAATGACAGGAGTTAGTACAACAACGATGTCTCGATTATCAAAAGATGAAAATGTAAGTACAGAGATTCTGTCAAAGATATGTTCTGCTTTGAATTGTGATGTGGGAGATATCATGGAATTTGTTCCGGATAAAAAAGAAGAGCAGTAAGGAGGTACAGGGACATGGATCATTCGTATCCTTATATTGCTTCTTTGACTAGAGAGCCGTTTCTTTTTTACGAAATGCGTTCCACTGCAAAGCTTATGTCAGAAGGATTTTCTGATGATGCGGTTGTCAAAGAAATTGTAGAGCAGAATCTTTTTCAGTACCCAACGGAAAAATCTATCACACGCATGGCGAAAGCCTGCATCAAACGGCTTCATGCACTGGAAGATGATTCTCTGGTTTCTGCGATTGCTTCACAGCCGACGGATGTGGCAAAACAGATTTGTCTGTATGCACTGATGAAGCAGAGTCGACTGGTTTGGGAATTTATGCTGACCGTCATTGGCGAGAAGTACAGATTAAGGGACACGTCTTTTGGTAAGATAGATTTGAATACATTTTTTATGCGCTTGCAGGAGCAGAATGATACCGTGGCTTCCTGGAGCGATACTACAATAACAAAGTTAAAACAGATAATTGCCAGAGTGCTTGTTGAAACAGAATATCTCGACAACCTCAAGGCAGATCATTTGAATCCAGTATGGCTGCATCCTGTTTTGGAGAATGCCATCAGAAGCAATGGCGACACATCGATACTGCCAGCGTTTAATTGCTTTTCTTAGGAGGTAGCCAATGAGTGACATAAAAGAACGCCTGGACAAAGTTCGGGCATTGATTCAGGAACCGGAGTTCCTGGAAGGCAAAGGACTCAGCAATGAGGTGAATATCAGAATCTTCTGTTATGAACCGGAGAATGAAATGGTTGTCCGTCATTTTGTGAATCAGCTGGAAACTGATCAGTCCTTAGATTGCCATTTGATCGTTTGTAATTTATATAAAACATTTCTCTCTATCTGCGATGATATGGACATCACAGATGCAATTCCCGATATGGAAGAAGCTGACGGAAGTGCTTATCTTCTGGAGCAGCTTAACTCCGCAATCGGCAATGGAGAGTTCATTGATAAAATCCAGTATGAGCCACACGAACCGGGTGATGTGCTGATGCTGACAGGTGTGGGCGAGGTGTTCCCGTTTATGAGAATCCATACGTTACTGGAAGCCTTGCAACCGTATTTTTCGGATGTTCCGATTTTGGTTATGTATCCGGGTGAGTTTGATGGTCGTCATGTAAAACTGTTCAATCGTTTGACACCAAATGATTATTACCGGGCATTCAATGTCATAGATTAAGGGGGATAAAGCCATGATGATTCGAGATATGTTTGCGGATGACATTAACCGCAAAATCAATGGTGTAATTAAAGTAGATCAGGCTACTGATGATGTAATCGAGCAGGAGTTAAATGAATATGTCATTACCAGAGAATTGAAGAAACATTTCATTACGTTCTTCAACTATTACGGTGATGCTTTCGACCAGCCGACAGCCGATATGGGTGTTTGGATTTCCGGTTTCTTTGGAAGTGGTAAATCTCACTTCTTGAAAATGCTTTCCTACCTTTTGGAAAATAAAGAGGTAAAAGGCATTCGCAGTGTGGAGCGTTTTCGTAAAAAGTTTGAGGATGACCCGGCAACTTTTATGCTGATCGACCGTGCCACGAAGGGGCAGACGGAAACCATTCTTTTCAATATTGATATTGAGGGATTCAGCAATAAAGATAAAACTGCGGTTCTTCGTGTATTTGCGAAGATGTTCTATAACCATCTAGGATTTTACGGTGAAAATCTGAAAGTTGCCATGATGGAGCGTTATATTGACCAGCAGGGTAAGACAGAGGAGTTCCGCAGAGTTTTTGAAGAAAAGAAAGGCAAGCCTTGGCTTGAAATGCGCCGTGCCTTTGCCTTCAATGGAAAGTTCATCATCCCGACACTGATGGAAGTTCTTGATATGAGTGAGGACGATGCCAAGGCGTGGTTCAATGATAAAACCGCAACAGAAATTTCTATCGCACAGCTTGTGGAAGATATGAAAGCCTATGTAGATACCAAGCCTGCCAACTTCCGTCTGCTGTTTATGATTGACGAGGTTGGTCAGTATGTCGGTACAGATACTGATATGCTTTTGAACCTCCAGTCTCTGACTGAAAAAATCGGAAGCGAGTGCGAAGGTAAGATCTGGGTGATCTGTACCGGACAGGAAGCGATTGATGAAATCATCAAAGTTCGTGCCGATGAGTTCTCCCGTATCCAGGCTCGTTTCAAGACAAGATTGAGCTTATCTTCTTCCTCCGTGGACGAAGTTATCCAGAAGCGTATTCTAAAAAAGAAAACAGAAGCAGCCAAAGACCTGGAAGGTGTTTATGAGCAGAATGATTCTGTCCTTCGTAACCTATTCAGCTTTAGTGGCTCTATTCTGGACATTAAAGGCTACTCTGGTCCGAGAGAATTTACAGAGAACTTCCCATTCGTGCCGTATCAGTTTATTATCATGCAGAAAGTATTTGCTGAAATCCGGAAACACGGAAATTCCGGTAAGCACCTGTCCGGCGGTGAGCGTTCCATGCTCTCCGGTTTCCAGGAAGCTGCACAGAAAATTCAGGAGAAGGATGAGTATGCACTTGTTCCGTTCTTCCGTTTTTATGATACCGTACATACTTTCTTGGACGGCTCTATCCGCCGAGTGATTGAGCGTTGCCAGAAAGCTGCTGACAATGGTGATGGTATCGAACAACAGGATGTGGATGTACTGAAACTTCTGTACTTGATTCGATATATTGATGATATTCCTTCCAATCTGGACAATATCGTGATCCTTATGGCAGACGATATTCGTGTAGATAAGATTATCATGCGTGAAGCTGTCCGTGGATGTCTTGACCGTTTGATGAGCCAGAACTATATTGGCAGAACCGGCGACACCTATAATTTCTTGACTGATGAAGAACAGGACATTCAGCGTGAAATCCGAGATACCAATGTGGATACCGCATCTATCGTAGAGCGTATCGCCCAGATGATTTACGGTGATATTTTCACAACTAAGAAGTTCCGTTATGGAAAATATGACTTTGCTTTCGATCAGATGGTGGACGGCATTACAGTTGGAGTGGCAACAGGTGGTATGCGTCTGCGTTTCCTGACCGTTGCTACTGATGCCATCGAAAAAACAGATTACCGTCTGATGGCAGAGTCCAAAGGCAACGAAGCAATCGTGGTTCTGGCTGATACGCCTTATTATGAATCTCTGGAATCTGCCATGAAGATTCGTAAGTATGTAAAACAGAGAAATGTAAGCCAGCTTCCTAAGAGTGTGCAGAAAATCATCAGTGATCAGCAGGACGAAGCCGGAAAATATGAGCTGAGTGCCATGAGCGAATTGCAAAATGCTATTGAAGGGGCGCAGTTCTATGTAGACGGTGAGCATCTGGAAATCAGAGCTGGAAATGCTAAGAGCAAGATTGACC
>ENA-OQJY01000056-OQJY01000056.1-human-gut-metagenome-genome-assembly--contig:-NODE-56-length-16821-cov-3.193183_pt1 | contig 16821 bp, 17 predicted proteins | sample MGYA00242643_ERZ504788 | MGnify/ENA primary metagenome ERZ504788 (study PRJEB26092, sample SAMD00036361) | human gut metagenome | host: Homo sapiens | study: EMG produced TPA metagenomics assembly of...
GTGGAGTTCACCCTGAGATTCCATTGGCTGTATCAGGTATTATTTTCGGAGAACTTGCAGCAGCAGGCTACTCGCTTTTTTCACTGAAGAAGAAGGGTTTTGATGCTGATTCTCCATATATTCTTTCTATCTCAAAATCTTGTTCTGAATTGCTACGCCTCTCTGTTCCATTGACAGTTAATCGCACAGCAATTACATTCTTGCAGGGAATTGAAGCAGCTTCCAATCCCTGTCTGCCTTGAGCTTGCATCTCACAGTGCTTCTGAAGCTCTCAGTATTTATGGGGTACTGACCGGAATGGCATTACCATGTATCCTTTTTCCCTGTGCACTCACTAACTCAGTTAGCCTGCTTTTAATTCCAGCGGTCGCACAAAAGCAAGCTGAAAGCTCTTCAAAAGAGACATTTCTCCTTATAAAAAAGGCTGCCGGAGGATGTTTCTCCCTTGGTCTTCTGTGTTCTGTCTTCTTTCTTCTTACTGGATCTTTCCTCGGAAATTTCTTATTTCACAGTACTTTAGCCGGCAATTTCATCGTAACACTTGCCTGGATCTGTCCTTTCCTGTACACAAGTTCCGCTCTTCTCAGTGCAATCAATGGACTGGGACTTACAACCCTGACGCTGATGATCAATCTTCTTGGATTATCCATCCGCATTCTTAGTGTATATTTTGGAATCCCTCACTATGGAATCACAGGATACCTATGGGGGCTTTTCATCAGTCAATTAGCTGTCTGCCTTGTTGCATTACTTACACTTTCCCACGAAATCAAAAAAGATATTTACAATCTTTTGAATCAGCCACGGATTAAGACAGGACTCTAGAAAAAATCCCAATTAAAAACAACCGCATACAAAGAACGTTTTTTGCTGTTCCACTGATTCTGTGGATAGTTCCAACAAAAGCGCAAAAAGCACAAGAACTGCCGGAACATAAAAAAGGACTGTGGAAATAGTCCTGCCACACAAAGAATACTTCCCTTCATTCCTAATTCTGCTACTGCCTCTGACAATAAAATTCCTCCTGACATCCCCGTCCACAGAAGAAAAAACGCTGCCACAATTTTTCTGATCCGGATTCCCATCGCCAAAAAACAGAATCAGGAAAAAGACTCCCCGTACCCGAATCAAATACCAAATGTACTGTTGAAAAGATATCGTCTCATTCTTTAATCTCATAAGATAAACTTCTGTAAAAGTTCCGATCAGACTTAGCTGTTCTCCCCATATATAATTGACAATCAAGATTCCTGTCAAAAAGCCTAGTAAAAAACAGAGCTAGAAAGTAATGTCCTGTACGAAATGCCTTCACAAGTATTCCTCCCACCCTATAAAAATGTTCTGCGGATATATTTTTATCCTCAATCTTCCACACCATTATATGAGTGTCTGGTTTTTCTCATGCGGCAGCAATGCTACTTATTGCCGGCATTCAATCATTTTCCATACTTTACAGCATAAGCCATCAAAGAAGAAACTGTCTTCGCATCTTCAATCTCACCTGAAAAAATCTTTTCCTTCAATTCTTCTATTGTATAAGCGCCAAGTTCAATAAATTCATCTTCATCTAAATGCTGTTTTGACGGTATCAGATCATGTGCCACATAAACTTCAATTCGTTCGTTACAAAATGCTACTGTTGTCCTCAAGGTGATCAGCCACTCCAGATTCTCGCTGCGATACCCTGTCTCTTCCTCTAATTCGCGAGACGCACACTCTATACCAGGTTCTCCCACTTCATCAAGTGCTCCTGCCGGAATCTCCAATGTATATCGATCCAGCGCATTTCTATACTGTCTCACCATCAAAATCTTACCATCTGCTGTAACCGGAACTACCGCTGCTGCTCCTTTATGACCTATAAAATCCCATACTACGGTGTGATCCCGTCCACTTCTATCGTGTCCTGATAAAAGTCAAGAATCTTTCCTTTAAATTTCAATTCTCTGTTAATTCTTTTAATCTTCTCGCTCATTCTGTTCTCCCTTCTTTTACCTTACATCACCGTATGCATTCTATATCAAAAATTTTTACGCTTACCTGTAATAGCTTTCTCAGTAACTAAAAGCCCCTGTCTTTCGACAAGGGCCAACTTTCATCTTCTGTTATGATTCTCTTATTTTGCGTAATCTGTTGCTCGTGACTCACGAATAACATTTACTTTAATCTGTCCAGGATATTCTAATTCAAACTCAATCTGTTTTGCAATATCCCTTGCTAAAAGCACCATATCATCGTCAGATACCTGCTCCGGAACTACCATAACACGAATCTCTCTACCTGCCTGAATAGCAAAAGATTTCTCTACCCCTTTATAACCATTTGTAATGTCCTCTAACTGCTGAAGACGATTTGAATATGTCTCCAAAGTCTCTCTTCTTGCACCCGGACGTGCCGCACTGATTGTATCAGCTGCCTGTACGAGACATGCAATAAGTGACTCCGGTTCAACATCACCGTGATGTGATTCTACTGCATTAATCACAAGTGGTGACTCTTTGTATTTCTTACATAATTCGGCACCGAGCTGGATGTGTGAACCCTCCATCTCGTGATCTACTGCCTTACCTATATCATGTAATAAGCCTGCACGCTTTGCCATTCTGACATCCTCACCAATTTCAGCAGCCAGTAAACCTGCCAGCTGTGCAACCTCGATAGAATGCTTTAACGCATTCTGACCGTAGCTTGTTCTAAACTTCATCTTTCCAAGAAGACGCACAAGCTCCGGGTGAATACCATGTATGCCCACCTCAAGTGTGGCAGCTTCACCCTCTTCACGAATCATATTATCGACTTCTTTTTGAGCCTTCTCAACCATCTCCTCTATACGGGCCGGATGGATTCTTCCGTCAACAATAAGCTTCTCAAGAGCTATTCTTGCAACCTCTCTTCTAATTGGATCAAAGCTTGACAAAATAACTGCCTCAGGTGTGTCATCTATAATCAGATCTACACCTGTCATAGTCTCGAGAGTACGGATATTACGTCCCTCTCTTCCTATGATACGTCCCTTCATCTCATCATTCGGAAGCGATACTACTGAAATAGTAGTCTCAGACACATGGTCTGCTGCACATTTCTGAATAGCTGTAACCACGTAATCCTTAGCCTTACGGTTTGCCTCTTCCTTTGCTTTTGTTTTCCATTTTCCTTAATCATTTTTGCAGTATCAAGTTTTACATCTTCTTCAATGGTCTTTAAGAGATATTCTTTAGCTTGCTCGGAGGTTAATCCAGAGATTCTTTCAAGTTCCTGTAAACGCTGCTCGTTAAGCTTTGATATTTCAATCTTCTGCTTCTTGAGTTCCTCTTCCTTAACTACAAATCCGGCTTCACGCTTCTCGATAGCTTCGAGCTTCTTGTCGACATTTTCTTCCTTCTGAACGATACGACGCTCATTACGGGAAATCTCGTTTCTACGCTCTTTGATTTCCTTATCCAGATCATTCTTAGCCTTTATAGACTCTTCCTTGATCTCAAGCATAGACTCGCGCTTCTTTTCCTCCGCAGTCTTTACAGCCTCATCAATGATTCCTCTTGCCTTCTCCTCAGCATTTCCGATCTTGGAGTTAGCAGATTTCTTCTGGTATAAAGCGGCTGCAAACCATACAATCAATGCAGTAATAATAATAGAAACTACAGCAGTAATGATATACGGTAGCATTACAGGAGCACCTCCTTTATTAAATTTTCATTGTATTTCACAAATTACAACAATTAAATTCTATACTTTTTGGTGCAAATTGTCAAGGTAATTGTGATCTCATTGCTGAAAGAATCTGGCTGCTCTTAAAGCCCCTGCGCATAAGAAACTGGTATATCCTGCGAAACTCCTTTTCATCACAGTTATCAGGATCATAGTGTTTCTTTTCAAGCAGCTTTGCTATATGTTTCTCTTCATCAGCAGTGTATTCGCTGTCTATGGCACAATTTATATCATCTCTGCCTATGCCCTTTGCCATAAGCTTCTGCTCAAGCTGCCTGCGGCTTAAGCTGTCCTGATGATACCTGACATATGTGGAAGCAAATCTGTAATCATCAAGATAATGAAAGCTCTTGACATAATCTATTGCTGCATCCACACAGCAATCCGGATATCCGCCCTGTGTGAGCTTTTCCCTAAGCTTTCTTTCACTCCTGTCCATCTGTTCAAGCAGATGCAGTGCTCTCTTTTTGGCTCTCTTTCCTACCACCTCAGTTATCAGCTTTTCGTAATCCGCTTCACTGATAAAGGCTCCATCCATAATAGAGTACCGCACGGCCTCTGTACGGTACAGCACACATGTCGTGCCATTATCAAAGGTCGTGCGGTATTTGCCTTTACCAATATTCTCATATCCGGTAATCTCTATCATATATAACCCTGCTCACTTATTATTCTTCTGCTTCAGGCTTTTCAGAGTCTTCCTGTACTGCAGCATCTTCGTCCTCAGGCTGTGTAAAGTAAAAATCCCTTACCTTTGCCTCAAGCATATCAAAAAATGCCGGATTCTCATGGATATAAGTCTTTGCATTCTCACGACCCTGTCCTATCTTGTCTCCCTCGTATGCGTACCATGCACCGGATTTGTTGACAATGCCTGCATTTACTGCAAGATCAAGCACATCTCCTTCTCTTGAGATCCCCTGGCCAAACATGATATCAAACTCTGCCTCCCTGAAAGGAGGAGCTATTTTATTCTTAACAACCTTTACGCGGACATGGTTGCCGACTATCTCACCGGCCTGCTTGAGTGACTCAGTTCTTCTGACATCAAGACGCACTGATGAATAGAACTTTAATGCCCTTCCACCTGTGGTAGTCTCAGGATTTCCAAACATCACACCGACCTTCTCACGAAGCTGATTGATGAATATAACGATACAATTTGACTTGCTGATAACTGCCGTGAGCTTACGGAGCGCCTGGCTCATAAGCCTGGCCTGAAGTCCGACATGGGAATCACCCATATCTCCGTCAATCTCGGCCTTTGGTACGAGTGCCGCAACAGAATCTACAACCACGATATCCACAGCGCCGGAACGTACCATTGTCTCTGTTATCTCAAGTGCCTGCTCACCGCAGTCCGGCTGTGAAATATAGAGATTGTCAATATCAACACCTATATTTCTGGCATATACAGGGTCAAGCGCATGCTCTGCATCTATAAAGCCTGCTATGCCGCCTCGCTTCTGTACCTCTGCAACACAGTGGAGTGCAACCGTTGTCTTACCTGATGACTCCGGTCCGTACACCTCAATAATCCTGCCCTTTGGAAGGCCTCCGAGTCCTAATGCAATATCAAGGCTTAATGAGCCTGTAGGTACTGTCTCTACATTCATATTGGCTGAATTGTCACCAAGCTTCATGACAGAGCCCTTTCCGTATTGTTTCTCAATCTGCGCGATGGCAGCGTCTAATGCTTTTAATTTATCTTCCTTTGCCATAATAATCTCCTATCCTCTCGCGAACAAACGTTCGTTCTGTTATTATAATAATACACTTCTATTCAATTGTCAACAAATAAATTGGAATAATTACAGAATCAGATAGCTGCACGTGCTGCTGTTTGTGCCTCACGCTATACTCTAAAACAGCTATAGCTAAAATACTCAAAAATATATAAATAAAACATAATTAAAAAGACAGTTGCTTTCACAACTGTCTTCATTATACACATAATCTCTCACTAACGTCAAGTCCAAATTCAACCTTGAAATCCTTACCTAGTTTCTTCCAAACTCAGTAAGCACAAGTCCGTCATTTCTATCGAGTGTCATGCCGATGCTCCACTCATTGATGAACAGAAGAAGCGGATTTCCCTTCATGTCGACAACCTTCTTCATATCGCTTGTTCCGTTAATTGTATCTACATTGACCTCATCCTTGTTCTCAATCCATCTGATATGCTCATATGGCAGATTCTCAAGTCTGATCTGCACATTGTACTCATTTTCAAGTCTGAATTTAAGCACGTCAAACTGAAGCACACCGACCACGCCGACTATGATTTCTTCCATGCCGCCCTTGTACTCCTGGAACATCTGGATAGCACCCTCCTGCGCTATCTGTGTGACGCCCTTCACAAACTGCTTTCTCTTCATGGAATCAACAAGTGATACCCTCGCAAAATGCTCAGGTGCAAATGTCGGGATGCCCTCAAACTCAAATTTATCCTTTGCTGTCGTGAGTGTATCTCCTATAGAGTATACGCCCGGGTCAAACACACCTATGATGTCGCCCGCATATGCCTTGTCCACTATTTTTCTCTCATCTGCCATCATCTGCTGCGGCTGTGAAAGCTTTAGGCTCTTGCCTCCCTGCACATGGTATACCTCCATGCCGGCTGTAAACTGCCCGGAGCAGATTCGCATAAATGCTATTCTGTCCCTGTGATTTTTATTCATATTGGCCTGAATTTTGAATACAAATGCAGAAAAATCCTCTGAAAAAGGATCAATCATTCCGATGTCAGATTGTCTTGCTGTCGGTGCATATGTCATCTTAAGGAAATGCTGTAAAAATGTCTCAACACCAAAGTTTGTAAGAGCAGAGCCGAAAAATACAGGTGAAAGCTCTCCCTTTGTGACAAGCTCCATATCAAAATCGGCACTGGCGCCATCCAGCAGCTCAATCTCATCCATGAGCTGACTTTTAAATTCCTCTCCGATCTCATCGGAAAGAGCCGGATCATCTATATGAATAATCTTCTCCGAGCCCTCTTTTGTACCCTTTAAGGTATCTGCAAAGGTCATGACCTCCTTGCTGTTTCTGTCATACACACCCTTAAACTGCTTTCCTGAGCCTATCGGCCAGTTGATAGGACATGTCGCGATGCCCAGCTCTTTTTCGATGTCATCGAGAAGCTCAAACGTATCGTTGGCATCACGGTCCATCTTGTTTATGAATGTAAAAATCGGAATATGTCTCATGACACAGACCTTAAAGAGCTTTCTGGTCTGTGCCTCAACACCCTTGCTCGCATCAATTACCATGACGGCCGAATCGGCTGCCATGAGTGTACGGTATGTGTCCTCTGAGAAATCCTGGTGTCCCGGTGTATCAAGGATATTGATGCAATATCCGTCATAATTAAACTGTAATACAGATGAAGTAACCGAAATACCTCTCTGCTTTTCTATTTCCATCCAGTCTGAAACAGCATGCTTTGCCGTAGCCTTTCCCTTTACTGAACCGGCCTGGTTTATTGCCCCTCCGTACAAAAGAAACTTCTCTGTCAGAGTAGTCTTTCCTGCATCCGGATGGGAAATTATTGCAAATGTTCTTCTTTTTTCTATTTCCTGTCTTAAGTTATCCACTGATATTTCCTCCAAACAAAATCAGAGTATAGTATAGCTTAAAACGGTTTCCATTTCAAGACACTAAAAATTTATGTATCAGTCCATCGTCGATATGACAATATTTGATGCCCCGATATTTGTCTTGCGCTTGATTATATCCTCTATCTGAGCTCTCTTTTCATCAGTCACATCTTCCTTTCCCACAATCACATCACAGCATTCATCACTGAGACTTACCACAGCATTCTTAAAGCCCTTTGCCTCCAGCATCATCTGGGCATCCTCCTCCATCTGTGCATTTTCCGTCAGCTTCACCATGGCATCGACCGCACTCTTCTTCTCGGCCTCTGACACTCCTGCATCATCGATAATCTTCTGCAGAGCCTCCTTGTTCTTTGAGCGCACCTGCTCGCGTCCCAGCTTCACCTGTGCCACACATTCCTCGCTCTCTGTGGATGCACTTGTCAGTACCGTTTCGCCGGCATTTAATATTTCCTCTGTCGAGTCTGTCTCAAGCGCAACCTCATCTGATGCCTGTGTATCCTCACATTCCTTAGACTCCTTTGTATCTGCCTTTCCATTTACAGCTTCGATTTCAGTGGAAAGCACATCCTTTGCATTCATAAAGGTATCCCTGTTATCGTAGCTTATGTAACCGACCACTGCCAAAAGAAGTGCAAGTGTCGTAATAATTATCTGATTCTTATGGCTGCCTTTCTTCACTTTTATTCCTCCCTGGATATCATTTTTGCTATTTTTATTTTATGCATGGGCACATCAAATAATGCAGAAACCGCATTAGAAATATCGTTGTTTACCTGTGGGTTTCCTCCGCCCTGCGCTACCACAAGCACTCCTGAAACAGTCGGTTTGTCCGTGCTTGTGACATAAGGTACGCTTGCATCCTCGTCATCGTATATGACCGTAGTCTTTTCAATGCTCTCCGAGGTCTCCTTAGTATCCTTATCCACTATCCTTGTGCCATCGTCTGACAGCGTAATCATCACAGATACCTCACCCACACCGTCCATCCTTTCAAGAATACCCTCAAGCTTTTTTTCAAGCAGCTTCTCATATTCTTCATCATCGTAGGTTCTTTCACTTACTGACTTGGCTTTAGCTTTCTTTTGTGAATTACTACAGATCTTTTTATCCTCTTTTACCGGAAGCACCACAATAAGAAGCAGTACTCCGACAAGTAAAATCACTATGTAGTCAGTTTTCTTCAGCTTCGAAAGCCGTAAACAAATCTGTCGTATCCGCGTCATATTCATACGAAATCCCCTCTATTTTCTTTGTAAGCTCAGCAAATCTCATGTCATATTCATACCCTGCCGCAAGAGGTTTTAGAATAATGACCGCCAAAAACACCCCAAGCATAAACCTAAAGTACCTCCTGTACTGCTCCTTTGGCGTTAAATATGTCATTACCATGAAAAAAAATGCCAGATACAAATAACTCTTCATGCCCTATCAACCTCCCATAAAGCTTGTAGATGCACATACTATCGCAATCACTATAAAAAACAATATAGATGCATCTCTTATCACGATATAATACAGATTTCCTGCCCTGGCAACGGCTTCTATGCCCTCCACAATCCTGTTATCTGAAACCGGCTGCAACGCAGCGGAAAGCAATCTGTACATCAGCGAAAAGATTAGTGTTTTTACAAGAGGGGTCAGTACAATGAAAAAAAGCACGATAATCGCAGCCATACCAACACTGTTTTTTATGAGCATCGCACAGCCAAGCATAATTTCACCTGCACCCTGCCCAAGCCTCCCCACACCCGGTATCGCCTGAAAACTTTTTAAGATAAGGCTTTCCGATATTTTGTCCTTTGCGGGAGCAATCATGGCCTGGACTATGCCTATGCCTGCCACTATCTTTATGGATGCCTTCATTATTTTTGTAACTGCCTGATTCAATAAACTCGGCAAGCTTTTCAAGCTTCTTTTCAACTTGATACGTGATTAAGCACCTCAAGCACCAGAAACAGATGAATTCCCGGTATGAGCACCAGCTTTATAAGCCACTCCACTACATAAATAAGCACAAATGCCAGCATGTAAAAGCCTGATGCCGAAAATCCTTTTCCGGACGCAAGAAGTACTGTCGCATATGCCGGCACAAGCGCTGTAAGATAAGTCAAAAGCACATCAATACAGCCCTTTGCCACATCAGACAATACAAAAAAAGATGCCATAAGCATTGATATAACCGATGCATACATAAACAGAAAGCTTACATTGTATACATAATCCTGCCGCCAGAAAATAAGACCTTGAAAACACCATAAAAAGTATCGTATAGCACAGCACATTTATAATAACAGGCTTCACCGCCGCTATCTCATAAAAAAACAGCTCATAAATATACTCACAGATTTTTTTCACCGGCCTTTTTGATCTCCTGCCAGAATTGCATCCATTATATCCGAAAACGATAGTCTGTCCGGCAGATAATCCTTTGAATATTTTTTCAATCTCTGACATATCTATTTTTTTCAAGCATCTGCTGCTCAATTTTTATCTGTAATTTCGGTGTCAGACGCATACACAAAACACTGCGGCAAAAACACTACAGCCAATATGATTATTATCAAAATATATTTTTTACAAATCAAAACAGCTCTCCAATCAGCTCTATCAGACAAGACATCACCGGAATTGACATCACAACAATTGCTCCCTTCGCAAAAAGCTCTATCTGCGATGCAATTGCGCTATGACCGCAGTCCTTACAGATTGAGGATGAAAACTCCGCAATATATGCAATCCCAAGCATCTTTACCATAGTGACAAAAAATTCCGGTTCCACAGGAAGCTTTGAAAGAAGTCCTTTAAAAAACTCAATTGTTGTGCCGAGCCGCTCCAATGACAAAAGCAAAAAATTATAGTGCCGCAGGCCACTGAAAGAAGCATTGAAAGCTCAGGCCTGTCACGCTTTAAAAGACACTGCAAAAATAACTGCCGCAATTCCTATTATCCCAATCTTCAACATATTACAAAGAAAACATATCCTGCATTGCCTTAAACAGCTCACTTATATATGGCACAATCCAAAACAATACAATAACAAGCCGGCCAGACTAAGCAGAAAGTCATTTCCTCCCTTCCACTGTGTTTTAAGACCTGTCCAAGCACCGTAATCACTATTCCAAGTGCTGCTATCTTAAAAATAATCGAAATCTCCATCATCAAGTCCTTTCATCGCATACAACAATATGTTTAATCGGATTACCACATTTTTATACAAACATTTTTATATAAGCATTATCGATATCATAATCCCTCCCAAAATACCCACAGGACAAATCACCTTCATTTTTTCAACATAATCTTTCCTGTAAAAATCTATCTGTTTATGTATGTCCAAAGCACATTCCTTAAGCCGCTGCTCCATCGCAGCTGCATTTTTTTCAAAGAATGCACCTCCCATTTCAACTATCATTTTCTTTATTTTTTCATCAGATACCCTGCCACAAAGCACCTTCTCCCACACAGCCTTCCAGCCCTCCTCCCCGCTTTTACAGCTCCTGTTTGAAAGCACTTCTCCCATTCTCCTGCATCCCTCATTAAACACCTCGCTCTTTCCTCTTATGCTGTTAAAAAACTGCGGCGCCTTCATTCTTTCTCCTGCCAGATAAAATGCCCCCTTTTCAAGCAAAAGCATAAAATCATACAGCATCGCTATATCTGCCTTTTTTCTTTTGCTGTAATCATTTATCAGCCCCGATACCGCAAACAGTACTATACAAAAGCCTGTAAGCTTCATCATAAATGCTATAGCGCCTCACCCCTTTTTCATCATGGTCTATAAACACAAACCGTTCTATGGCATGTGGCAGAATTTTTCTTCGCAGATCATCTGCATTGGTGCCATGTACACTGCCAAGTATCCTTATTCCGCAACTCACAAGCTGGTTTAGTGCCTCGATATCGCTTTCTCCTCCCAGCTCATCCACTGCAATCACATCCGGTGACATAGAGCGCAAAAGCATCCTCATGCCAAGTGACTTCGGACAGTTATCCAGCACATCACTGGAATTGCCTATATCGTTTTGAGCCACTCCCAAGTAGCACGCTGCTATCTCCGAACGCTCATCGACCACCGACACCTTAAGAGCGTTTTTTCCGTCACAGCCATCTGAAAGTATCCTTATGCAGTCTCTTAAAAATGTTGTTTTTCCTTCTCCCGGCCGTGATATAACCAATGTATTGTAAATGCTGTTTTCATCCCGGATATAAGGCATCAGTGGCATTGCAACGTCCCTTATCTGATGGGCAATTCTGATATTTAAGGACGCTATCTCACTGACTGCTGTAACCTTTCCTCCATCGCAGCCCATCTGCCCTGCAATTCCCACACGATGACCTCCCTCCACTGTAAAATAGCCTGCTGCAAGCTGCGGTGCTATCGCATGGAATGAATATCCGCTCAGATAATTTATCATCTCCTCAATATCGCTATGTGAGATATACACTCCGGCTCTACATCCTCCCGCAAACATATACTGCACCTGCTTTCCGGCGCGCACCCTGATTTCCTCCAGACCACACGGCATGTACGCTTCTGCCTCAGCCTTCATCTTTTGTGGCAGATAATCAATTATATCCATATTTTTCACCCCTTATCGCCACCGACAGTTATTCAAATTAAAAAAGGACACAGACGATTCTGATAAATCATCTATGTCCTATTTATATTACATGTCCAATTGTTTTAGAACGTGAAAATTATTATTTTTTACATCCTGTCAGGAGCTGAGAATCCAAGCATATCGATACAAGCCTCAAGTATCTCCTTTGTGAGCACAAGCAGCGAAATATATGACTTCTTAAGTTCTTCATTCTCCTCAGAAAGAATCTTTGTGTCATGGTAGAAGCCGTTGAATGCGTTGGCAAGCTCGTAGATGTATGCACATATCTTGTGTGGTGCAGACTCCTCGTATGCACTCTCAATTGTAGCATTGAACTTTGCCAGAGAGAGCATGAGATTCTTCTGTCCTGCATTGACTGCCGGCATGATCGCATCCTTCAGTGCGCTGATGTCGCCACCCTTTGCCTCATACTTTGAGAGGATTGACTTGATACGCACGATTGTATAAAGGATATATGGACCTGTGTTACCCTCAAAGGATGTGAATCTGTCGATATCAAAGATGTAATCCTTGCTCGCCTGATTAGACAAATCACCATACTTGACTGCTGCAAGCGCTACAGTTTTGGCTGTCTGCTTAGCCTCCGCCTCGTCAATATTTAAATTCTCTTTTTCCTTCTGGTTTTCCTTAATCTTATTGAGCATCTCATCGTCAATTTCCTTGAGGAGGTACTCAAGACGCATTACTCCACCGTCTCTTGTCTTGAAAGGCTTGCCGTCCTTACCGTTCATGGTTCCAAAGCCGATATGTACAAGCTCTGTAGTATCAGGTACTATGCCTGTCTTTCTTGCGCAGCGGAACACCTGGATAAAGTGCATTGACTGACGTGCGTCTGCCAGATAAATCACACGGTCAGGGTTGTTCTCCTTCATACGCATAACAAGTGTTGCAAGGTCTGTAGTGCTGTAAAGTGAGGCTCCGTCAGACTTTAGGATGATACATGGCGGAATCTCCTTTGTATCTGTATCCTCCTTCACATCCACAACCAAAGCGCCCTCACTCATATGTGCAAAGCCCTTTTCCTTCATCATTTCAACCATCCCAGGTACATATGGCTGTGCATCCGACTCTCCCTTCCACAGCTCAAAATGAACATTCAGATTCTCATAATTTCTCTTAAGATCTGTTACAGATACATTCATAATGTGTGAAAGCAGTGCCTGATAGCCTCTCCTGCCTCCCTGAAGCTCTTTTGTGGCAAGAAGAGCTGCCTCCTTGAAGCTCTCATCTGATTTTGACTTACCGCTGGCTGTCGGATAGATGTCCTCAAGCTCTGATATGGTAAACGGTGCCTCCTTCGGGTACTCTCCTGTATAGCTCTCATCAAAATAAACGAGGTCAGGCTTTCTCTCGCGAAGCTCTGTGATGATAAGTCCCATCTGAAGTCCCCAGTCACCGAGATGCACATCACCAATCACATTGTGTCCCATGAACTTTGCGATACGCTTAACGCTCTCTCCGATTACTGCCGAACGAAGGTGTCCTACATGAAGAGGCTTTGCGACGTTTGGTCCGCCGTAATCCACTACTATAGTGAGTGGCTTTTTGGCCTTCTCCAAGCCGTATCTGCCCTCGTCATCCTTCATATCGTTCATATATTTTGCCAGAAAAGCGGTATCCATTTTGATATTAAGAAATCCCGGCTTTACTGATTCTACTGACTCAAACATCTCATCTGACTCAAGGAGCTCCGCTACCTTGTCCGAGATCATAAATGGTGCACACTTATACTCTTTTGCCGCTGCCATTGCTCCGTTACACTGGAACTCACAAAGGTCCGGTCTGTTTGAAAGTGTAACCTTTCCGTACTTCTCGTCATATCCTGCACTGACGAATGCCTTTGTAACTTCCTCTGATATCAAATTAATCAGTTTTTTCATTGTATTCCTCCTGATATATAGCTGTTTTGCGTCAAACAGCGAATATATTTATATTAGCACACAAATGAATTGCTTTCAATATCAACCGTCATTTTTGCCTTCTGAGTAAATATTAACCGTTAACGTAACCTTGCATTTGCACCCCCAAAGGAGTATGATTTCATATGAAAATTTAAAGGAGGTCTTATCAATGAAGATAAAAACTAAACAAATAACCGTTACTGCAATTATGCTTGCAATCTGTCTTGTCAGCCAGTTCTTTAAGAACTTAAGTGTATACATCACAGGTCCAATCATTAATGCAGCTTTAATACTTACCGTGCTCTATGCCGGAATGGCATGTGGCATTATCCTAAGCATTATCACACCTGTCACATCATTTTTCATCACAGGAAGTCCTGTTATGGCGGCTATCCCTGCGATGTTTCCATGTATCATGATAGGAAATATCATTCTCGTGGTATGTGTGGGACTGCTTCGCAAAAAATGCGGTAAAGCTGCCGGTTTTCCTGTATCAATTGCAATAGGTGCCATACTAAAGGCCGTTTTCATGGGAATAGCCATTGCACTTATCATTCTACCGGCATTTCTGCCTGCTCCGATGCACAAGATGCTGCCGGTATTACAGCTTCAGTTTTCAGTGACACAGCTTATCACCGCTGTTATCGGAGGTGTATATGCAGTCATAATTGCAGCTGTGCTTAAAAAAACTTCTTTAGCACAGGCAGACTAAATATTCAATTATCTGCTTATGCTTCCAGATATCCGTGCATATTTTTAAGCGCATTTTTCTCAAGCCTTGATACCTGTGCTTGAGAGATATTTATCTCCTCTGCCACCTCTATCTGTGTCTTGCCTTCGAAAAAACGCAGCTTAATAATCTGTCTCGCTCTGTCATCAAGCAGCTTTAAGGCATCGTCGAGAACCAGATTTTTTACCCATGCTTCCTCTTTGTTTTTCTTGTCCGATATCTGATCCATCACATAAAGTGTATCACCACCGTCAGTATATACAGGATCAAAGAGGGATAGCGGTGTCTGGATTGCATCAAGTGCGTATAGTATATCGTTTTCGGGGATACCGCAATCCTTTGATATTTCCGCTAAGGACGGATCATGCACCAGCTTTCTCGATAGCTTTTCCTTTGATTTAATAGCCTGATAAGCTGTATCCCTGAGGGAACGTGGAATGCGGTATGCACTGTTGTCACGCAGATACCGTCTCACCTCACCGATAATCATCGGAACAGCATAAGTGGAAAACTTAACACCTATAGTCGGATCAAAATTATCAATTGATTTCATAAGTCCGATGCATCCTATCTGAAATAAATCATCCATATTTTCATTATGGTTTGAAAACCTTCTGATTACCGAAAGCACCAGCCTTAAATTTCCACGAATATACTTTTCTCTTGCAGCCTTATCTCCCTTTTTTATTTTCTCAAACAGTTCTTCTTTTTCATCATCCTTAAGTACCGGCAGTTTTGATGTGGCCACTCCACATATATCAACCTTATATACAGACATGGGAATCCTCCGGATAAATTTCTTTATCTAAAGCATTCCCATTTACAGTAATTTTATTCAATTAATCCGCGTATATAATTCTACAGCACTGCCGCTATTTTTATATCCAAACGGATATCCTGAGCCGTCAAACTCTTCCTTTGTTAGCTTTATGTACTTCTTGACATTCAAAGCATTTTTTGTTAACATAGCAAGGCGAAAATAAATACGTCAGTTCGAAACCTTCCTGACGTAAAACAAAACTAAAGGAGAACTAAATATGAGAAACAAAAAAGTATTATTTGCAGTACAGGCAGCTATGATTGCAGCACTCTACGTTGTGCTCACGTATATCACCAATCTGCTAGGTCTCGCATCAGGCACCATTCAGGTACGCTTTTCTGAAGCGCTTTGCATCCTTCCGGTTTTCACACCGGCAGCCATTCCTGGGCTTTTTATCGGATGTCTGATTTCCAACCTTATCACAGGTGGCATCATCTGGGATATCATCTTCGGAAGCATCGCTACACTGCTCGGCGCACTCGGCACTTACTTCCTTCGAAAGAAGAAGTTTGTATACACCCTGCCACCGGTCATCGCCAACATAATTATCGTGCCACTCGTGCTCAGATACGGATACGGTTTTACGACTGTATACAAGGGTGTTGATATCTCTCTTGTTTTCAATGCAGTTACAGTCGGAATCGGTGAGATCATATCAATATGTGTACTTGGAAGCCTGTTAAAGGGAATACTTTCGAAATACAGAAATGTAATTTTCAAGCAGGACGAGGCGTAGTTACATACATAGCACTTTCAATAAGCTGCGCGTCAATAAAATAAAAAAGCTCTGTGTCATACACTTATATGTATGCACAGAGTCTTTTTTACTTTATTATGCTGTGATCACATTCTATCTATCCCACTTATCACACAGCGCATTTATCTGGTCTGCAAACTTGCTCAAGTCCTTATTAGCCATACCCTGACTACTTCTGGATAACAGATACAAGCCTCTGGCCTGCTGCCACAAGACGGTCAAATATAGTCTTCTCTCTGCTTGCCATGCCATATGCAGCCTTTTTCTCCACAAGCTTGCGGGAGCCATCAGCCACCTTCTGATTCGTGATAAGGTCATAGGCATCACCACTGTACGGTGCCACTGCATCATAGCCGAAGGTCTCATGCACATGGTTTGCAAAGTACTCTGCTGTGGATTCCTCTCCATGGACTATAAATACATGCTCCGGCTTGTTTTTTATTGCGCCAAGCCACTCGGTAAGCTGATTTTTGTCTGCATGTCCACTGATACCCGGCAGATTTACTATGCTTGCCCTTACTTCTATTTCCTCACCAAAAAGCTTCACCTTTTTAGCTCCGTTCAAAAGTGCATAGCCAAGTGTGCCCGGAACCTGGTATCCTACAAACAGAACTGTCGAATCGCTTCTCCAAAGATTGTGCTTTAAGTGATGCCTGATACGTC
>ENA-OQJY01000058-OQJY01000058.1-human-gut-metagenome-genome-assembly--contig:-NODE-58-length-16617-cov-3.243905_pt1 | contig 16617 bp, 15 predicted proteins | sample MGYA00242643_ERZ504788 | MGnify/ENA primary metagenome ERZ504788 (study PRJEB26092, sample SAMD00036361) | human gut metagenome | host: Homo sapiens | study: EMG produced TPA metagenomics assembly of...
AGCAACCTTTGCTCCATTTTTTATCAAATATGATATCGTATCCGGTTCTGGTCCATAATTAATTTCCTGTGCAAATTCCTTAATACATTTTCTGCTATATAATCTCATACCAGATGTTGGATCATTTATTTTTACTCCAGTTGTCAGTTTTATCGCTGTGGATATAAGTCTGCTTCCCAACATTCTAGCAGAAATAGGCTTTTTTTCATCCACAAATCTTGAACCAATAACAATATCATAGCCTTCATCAAGCTTCTTTAGCATTTTTTCGATATATTCAGGTAAATGCTGTCCATCTGCGTCAAACTGAATAAAAGCAATCGTAACCTTTTAAATAAGCATATTTTTGCTCCCGCCTGAAATCCTCCTGCCAATCCAAGATTTATTGGCAAATCAATTATATTATATTTATTTTTTTCACAAACTGAGTATGTGCTATCCTTTGAGCCATCATTTACAATAACATAATCAAATTGTGAATAATTTTCTTTAATATTATTCACAACTTCTTCTATACTTTCTTCCTCATTATACGCTGGGATTACTATTAATAGCCGATTCATATCTACACCTTACTTTCTATACATTGTTTTCTTTTTCACTAAGAGAATATATTTTTGTTAAGACCTTTGCAACCGGTCTATTCCAAAATTTTAAAAACATCTCATAATCCTCTTTACTTCTTAAATTATCTCCTATTACTGCTGATGTTTCCGACTCTTCATGAATTCTGTGTGCCATTAATATTTCATTACAATATAAAAATCCCCCTCTGCTCTAGATATTCTTTCCCATGTTTCCCAATCAACATTACTTCTAAAACCTGTTTTAAATAACGGTTCATAATCACATAAAGCTTCCTTTGAATATGTAACAGAAGGACAGCAAATTGCATTTCCAAGTCTTATAGCACTTCTCTTATTTTTAATTCTGTATGCCTTGTCATGATTCCTTAAATTCTTTAACATTATCCTTTTCAGTTTCAAATTAAACCCATTGTCAGAAAAATTTCCATTAATGAGCTCCGAGTAATCTGAAAACGCGATTAAAGCATGTGGATATTTATCAAATGTATTTATAATTTCAGTTGAATAATTTTCTCTATAAATATCATCCTGATGTGCTATTGTTATATATTGCGCATCAGAGCATGAATATGCAAAATTCCAATCTCCCGCAATTCCCTTTTCACCTTTATTAACGAACATTTCAATCTGATATTTATTACATAAATTTTCAATATAGTTGTTCGGTGTTGATGTTGCTAACTTAATATTTGATTTTTTTTTTCTGTTTTTTCAATGAAATTATGCAATCTTCTAAATATTTACTTTCTTTATATGCACAAATCACAAACTCATGTTTTATCATTTTTCCTCCCTATAACATTTTGATTAAAATATACTGATATATGCACCACATTGAAACGCTTTGCATAATTATCATTACAATATAATTATATACTCTATAATCAAATTTCAACCTGATTCCACTACCACCCAAAACGGCAAATAATGGATAAATCAATGGTGTTATATATCTTGATTGACATCCAGCTATTGTATTTGAACCAACTTCTGTATATGCAATGTACAGTGATGTAGCTATCAAAACTACTGTTCCAAAAAACATCAAAATATCATATATATAAACTATTTTCGAATATGCCTTAACGTCGTATTCACGTTTATCTGTTAATGTTGTAAAAACCAAAAATGCAAATACTATTATAGCAACTGTTGTTGTACCAATTCCCAGATATGCAAAGTGATCAATAAACCCATTCATATTTCTAATTGACAAATAGTCTTTCAAAAAATTTAATAACGTACGTGTATATTCTACTGGGTTATGAATAATATACAATATCTGTTCAGTTGGATTAACACCTGCACCACCTCTTACATCACCGCCTTTTGAAGTTTCAAAAATGGTTTTCAATAGCAAATCAAATAACATAATTACAAAGGCCATAGAGCAAATGCTATAATATTTTTTCTTATTCTCAATTTTGTTCCGTTTCATCAAAAATGGAATTATCAAAAAATGCTAAATAAATTTGCTTTGGAATTATTGCTATTGCAAATGCTATAACCATAATGACCGTATCTTTTGTCGAAACCACACCTTCTTCCTGACAGTTGCCCACAAAATACGCCATTCCAATCATGACAAATCCAATAACCCATGTATCATAAGAATAATTGCTTGCTATAAATAAAGATGTTGGAAACATAGCCACAACAGCTAATATCATTTTTCCACTATGTAATCGTTTCATGGCAAAATAACAACATAATGAATATACTAATACTATTGGAATTTGTCCAAATTTATATATCACAAAAAAGTTTAGCTCCAAACAATCTTAGCAAGGCAATCACAACTCCACTAGGCAATGCCGTCAAAGAAATATTATGATCTATATATTTTATTATTGCATCACTATTCTTGTTTAAAGTATTAATCTTTTCAATATTTTGAGCATAAGTGTCTGTATTCTGAATAAAATTCCCCCCATTAGTCAAGACTTCTAACTCTGGTTCTGATAAACCTATATGTGCAACAGACGAAGAACTTATTGCAAATTTAAAATGTGAATCAATATCCCAACTAATATGACCAATTGGAGAAACAAATAACATAGTAATAGAAGAAACAAAAACCAGCCTGACAAGTAATTTCTCCGGCTTATCTTTTATCGTTCTATAGCTAATCAATATAAATAAAAATAATAGCGACTATAGCAGAACAAAATAGCCACGTACTATACATAAACTTTAGTCCACTAACAAAATACGCAATTATAGCTCCTATAACCAAAGAAACTATAAATATAAGTAAATCTCTTAATGCTATTTTATATTTTCTACCGATAAAGCAAATAATTGTATCACTAAAATTCAATTTTTTGTCTATAAATAATAAAATCGATATAATAAAAACAGTAAAACAAATAGAGTAAATTATTCTTTCATAATGCATATTTTCTTTGTCAATACTAATTATTGACTTACCTGAATATATTTCTATATCATCAAAGTTAAAATCAGAATCAACATCTATTCTAATTTGTTTAAGGCTTTTGTTAGTAAGTTCAAACCCTACGTTGTCATCCCCTGAAAAAATAGTTTTTATACAACTATCATTTTCATTAAATTCATTGCCATCATCAAAATATAACTGTACATCTAAATCGCCAGATACTTTATCTTTTAATTTAATAACAATTGTTGTTACATTCTTAATATTTTCTTTTTTAAAAACAATATGCGGATCTACTCCATTAATACAAATTTGACCACTTTGATTTATATAACAACCGCTATATTCTATTATATCCGATGTATCATATCGTTCTAATAAATTATCAGCATTTCCGCGAATCTTTAATTCTTTACGAGGGGACCAAACCATGGCTACTGTCACAAGACTTAATATACTAAATATTAAAATCCATAATGATATTTTGCTAATATTTTTTTTTGACATTTCTTACTCCTACAACAAATGATTTCATTTGTTTATTATAATATGTCGTTTTGTCTTCGTTGCTTTTCCATTACAGCACACATATATTTGATACTTACCTGCATCAATTTTGTCGAACTCACATATAAATCCTGATAATTCTGCACCTGGTTTTCGCTTAAAATGAATAGCCAAATCGCTTCTAAAAATCTTACGAGTAGTTATTAGATAGGACTTATTATCTGATTTCAGTAATAATTGTATATTCCCATTATACGGTTTTTCATTATAAAATCCCCATCCCTCAATTATACATTTATTTCCTACATAAATATTATCAATCGCATTCACAACTTTTCTACAAATATCAAATTCCTTTGTACATTCTTCAACAACACACTTTCCAATATTCTCTTTCATCATATTATATGAGAAATCAGGAGCATGCTGTGTCAGATTTGAGCTATAAAATGGATCTTTATTTTTAAAGTACGGATGCAATTTATATAAATTGTTTTTGTTCTGCCATTAATCGTTTTAAACTTTTTCTCACTTTTCAAATCGTTACCACGACTTACCGATTCATGATGATAAAGTATAACATCATTCCTAACAACATTATAATATCCAGCCTCTACAAGCCTAAAACAAAGTTCAACGTCATTATATGCAACCGGCATATCCTCATTAAACCCATTTACTTTATTAAACTTTGCAGCATTTACGAGCATACAAGCAGCCGTAACAACAAGCCAGTTATAATCTATTTTATTTCGTCCGAAATAATATATATTATCATCATTATAACCTATAAATGCATGAACTGGACCATTAGCAATATTGATAACACCAATATGCTGAATTTTCTTACTATTCGGGTATAACAGCTTTGCCCCAACTGCTCCAACATGCTCTAATTCTGCATGTCCAACCATTCTTTCAAGCCATTCCTCATTAATTATTTCAATATCATCATTTAGAAATAAGTAGTAATCACCCTTAGCTTCTTTAGCTCCTATATTACACATTCTTGAAAAGTTAAAGTTCATTTTTTCATAGATATATCTAAAATTATACTTGTCTGCTAATCCCTGATACAGTTTCTTATTTTCGTCATTGCTTCCATTGTCCACAAGAATAACTTCAAAATTCCTATATCTGGTAATTTCATACAAGGTCTCTATACATCTTTTTAAGACTTTATAGTTGTCTTTTGATGGTATTATCACGCTTATAAGCGGATTGGTCTGCGAGATATAATTCACCCTATATTGATACATTATATCTACCATTTCCAAATTAGCCTTGAGACCACGTCTCGCAAGAGCATCTTCCTTGCTCTTCTTTGCAGCCTCGAATATATATGGCTTTGCAGATGGATCCAAAGCTGTTGATTCTTTTCTTTCTCTCCAATGATATAAGATTTTATCAATATGAGCTATTTTATTTGTCTTTTCAGTAAATCTAAGAGTAAAATCATAGTCTTGTGCACCTTCATAACCAGCTCTTAATCCACCTATCTCATTTGCAATACTTCTGCGATACACTCCAAAATGACAAGTATACATATGTGACATTAATGTATCCGGAGACCAATCCGGCTTAAAATGTGGCATATGTCTATTGAAACCATCATCATCAATTTTATCCTCATCACTATAGATAAAATCCAAATTGGGATTTTCATTCAATTTTTTTACAACTTCATAAAGTGCATTTGGACGCAATACATCATCACAATCCATAAATGCGACAAATTCCCCTGTCGCAATTTCAAGCGCTGAATTTGTGCAACGTGAAATATGACCATTCTCTGTTCTGTAGACAATCTTGATTTTTTCGTTTCCTTCATACTTTGCAAGAGTCTCTCTCACACTATCCCATGAAGAACAGTCATCAGCCAGACAAAGCTCCCAATTTGTATATACCTGATTAAGTACAGACTCAATACAAGGAATAAGATGTCTGTCCAGTACATTATAAACAGGTACCAAAATTGAAATCTTAGGATTATATTCAAACTTCTCATCATAGTTCTCATTTGCTTCAAGCATAGTAATCCATGTTTCATATTCCAAACTGCGATTTAATCTTGCTGCCCTACGTGCTCTTACCTTCTCCGGAACTACTTTATGATAAATTGGTCTTGCTACTTTTTTTTATATTTTGCTTGATAGTATTCATAAATAATAACCTGCACCCTTCAATTGCTTATCTTTTATCGCGCTTCAATCTCAATATATGGATTATATACTGCATATTTATTTAATTTCTTCAAAGTCTTACCCAGGATTAATTCTAAATCATTCTCACATCCAGCCTTATCCGGCATTATCATAGATAATAATACACTCTTATCTAACATCACACAGTCTGATGAGACTGAATAACAATCTCTTGTACTTACAAGTCTGTTAAAATTTCCTGCTTCGGATCTTCCATATCCCTTAAACGGATATATAACGCTTCCTTCCTGATCTACATCTATGCCAGCCTGCAAAATATATTTCTTTTTACATATTTTTGCACCTACTGCTCCTACCTCCGGTCTTGTTATATATCCAAGCATTTCTTCTATACATTTAAAGCTCATGACTTTATATCTGTTATTGATAATCCAAATATAATCAGTTTGTATATCTTTTACAACTTCTTTTATCTGTTCTTTTGTTTCTATAAACAAGTAATTCTTATTAACGTACTTGGAACTGCACTCAATTGAATCCACACATGCCTTATCATATATTCTATCACCAACCACAATAATAGTTATTGGCGTTGTCTTACTATACCCGTATATGATGTGATAAGTCCCATGATATGGTCCTTCTTCAACCTTAGCATCAATTTTCTTTCTTTTAATATGGTCTTCAAGTGCTTTTTTTCCGGCTTTAAATGCATAAAGCTTACTATCAGGATTTTCAGATGTAGAATTTTCATGGCATCGCCAATGATATAATATCTTAGGTATATGATATATAGAATCAGTTTTTTCTGCACACCTAAGAATATAATCATAATCCTGTGCACCATCCAAGTCAGGATTTAAAATTCCAACCTGCTTAGCAATCGACATTCTTACTACAAACAAATGACAAATATAATTATTAGCTCTTAAAAGATCTATATTAAAATTCGGTTTGAAATATGGTTGGAAGCGTTTTGTACCACCAGCAACTATTTTATCTTCATCTGAATATATAATATCTGCATCAGGCTCATTCTCTAAAAGTTTTGCGCACTCAAAAAGTGCATCCGGAGCTAACATATCATCATGATCTGCAAAAACAATAAAATCTCCTGTTGCCATTTCTATAGCAGCATTTGTATTTGCTGAAATCCCATGATTTTCCTCTAAACTTTAAATTTAATCCTTTTATTCATCAGCCAGATACTTTTCAATTATATTGATAGTCTCTTTATCTTCACCAGATTTATATTCGCTAGCATCGACAATACAGAGCTCCCAATCAGAATATGTCTGTGCTTTTATAGAATCAATCATAGCTCTTAGATATTCTGCATTGGTTCTATATACCGGCACGACTATACTAAATTTATAGTCCTCTTTAAAAATGTATCTTCTTTGCAGCTCTAGCAAATTATCATCAAGTCGGTTTTTCTCCTGCCAGATTTTATATGCATTTTCTTCATCAAGCTTTCTCTTGATTTTTTTGGCAGTTGCAAACAGACCATTTTTTTTAATATTTAATACTATTCCACTATTCATATTTACATTGCATCTTCGTTGACTTCTCTTACAACACCAGTTATTTCTACACTTGAAACGCCATGACTAAATGACATATCTATCCAAGGATCATCCTTTCCAAAATAGAATACATCATCAACTTGTCTGCCATTCGTAGCTATAATATTGACATTTGCATCTTCTGCTACAATCTTCAAGTCACTAAGCGATATCGTTGTACCCTCTACCGGATCATATCTCACATGCTGGCATTTTGTCGGGAATTCATATACCTGTTTAAAGATATTACCATCCATCGGCATAACCTGAGTAAATGTAGCTCTCTCATTAAAGCCTGTTCCATCATCAAAGTAAAGCTTCGACAATTCATCGTTTTCACTCTTCTTAAACTGATATGCATCACATACCTCTTTTGCCCCACCAATCATCTTTACTTTACCATGATCAAGCCAAACAACTGTATCACACATCTCCCGTATCTGAGATATCATATGTGATACAAATAGCACTGTAGTTCCGCCACTCATCAAATCAAGCATTTTATTCTTACTTTTTTCCTGAAAGTCAGCATCTCCTACAGCTAATATTTCATCCACAATCAGTATTTCCGGATTCACAATAGTCGCCACCGAAAAAGCCAGTCTCATAAGCATTCCGGAGGAATAGTTTCTAATTGGCTGCTCTATAAACTCTCCAAGCTCAGAGAATTCAAGGATTTCATCAAACTTTTCATCCAGGAACTCTTTTGAATATCCCAGTATTGAACCATTAAGATATATATTTTCTCTGCCACTAAGATCCATATCAAAGCCACTTCCGAGCTCTAGCATTGGAACAATATTACCATGTGTTACGACAGTTCCCTCTGTAGGCTTCATAATCCCTGAGATTACCTTCAATATTGTACTTTTTCCGGCTCCGTTGTGACCTACTATTCCCACAACCTCACCTTTTTTCACATTGAAGCTCACATCTTTAAGTGCCCAGAATTCCTCATATTTAAGTTTTCCCTTCACTTTCTGGATCATGAACTCTTTCAGGCTATTCAATTTGTCATTTGCCATTCGAAAGCATATAGACACATCTTTTACTTCTATCATGTTCATAGGTCATACTCCTTAATGTTTACAGATTGAAAATAAACTTGTCCTCATTCTTTTTAAAGAACCAGAAACCAAGTATAAATGGTACAACTGATAGCAGAATACAATATAAATAATGCTGTGGTGACGGTGATACCCCATCTATGAGAATGCTTCTCACAAAGTATATAAACTGATACATTGGATTACAATGAAAAGCTTTTAATAATATAGGTGAAGTAATAATATTTTCTGTATAGAAAATAGGTGTCGCATAGAGCCACACTGTGCTCAGTACATTCCATATAAACTGCGTATCCTTAAAAAACACCATTGACGTACTAAGGAAATAGCTCATTCCCAGACTAAATATCATCATGCATATGATAGGAAATGGCAATAATATAAATGCCGGTCTAGGCCATAATCCTGTAACAAATGTCACTATGAGCAAAGGGATAAGTGAAAATCCAAGGTTTACTAATGATGACATTGCCCTTGACAGAGGGTATATATATTTAGGTACATATACCTTTGTTATAAGTGAAGAGTTTGATGTTATAGCTGAAATTCCCATAGCACAACATTCATTAAAGAAGTTGAACATAACAATTCCACTAAGTAGGTATACAGGGTAATTCGCCACTCCTGAACTAAATATAGTAGAAAATACCACATACTGAACAAGCATCATTAAGAGTGGATTCAAAAAGCTCCAACACACACCAAGCACAGAACGCTTATATTTAGTCTTAAAATCTCTCTTTACCAACTGGCTTATCAGGAACTTGTAATGTGAAACAGAATCTAAGAATGCAATAACTACTGTTTGTTTACCTGATTTCCGTTTATTTAATGATACAACAAAATAAACAATAAGAAGAATTCCTATTGCTCCCATTATTATCCAATAATAGTTACCAAACCATATTGTGTTCATTCCATCTATAGAGAGGCATAACTCCCCCTCAAGACCCTCGTTATTTACATACACGCGAGTGCTATCATCATATGATTTGGATATCTCTCCTTTTGCCATCTTGATAGAATTTCCATAGTAAAAAGAGATTTGACTGTCGCCATCCAATGATTTGCAAATCAATTCTAATGTGTAGCTTTCATTATTATCCACCTTGATTTTTTCAGGCAATTTTATATCATATGGCTGATTATCACTTAGCTCTGACATATCCACATCAATATCAGCAATATTTTTTCCGTTTGTATCTGTAATCTTCGCTTCAAGCATCCCCTCTGCGGTTTTGCCATAGGTTGCCGGTGTAACTGTCACCCCTTCAAGATACTGGCTATCAACCGTAAATGTCTGCTTAATTGTATCTCCCTCAGCAAACTCTCCTACAACCTGAGACTGTGAGACAGTATCACTCTGAGTTTCCTGGTAGTGAAACTGCTTACTTGACACTAAATATACTAAACATATAGAAGCAAAATAAACCAACAATGTTATTCCAAATACTTTTTTTATAAATTTTTCTTCCATAACAATTAAATTCTTTCCTAATCTAAAATATTATTTGTCACTAAATGCCTAAGAATTATACTCTCTACTGATACTTTTGTCAAATCATCCCCACACAGCCTGTCCCAGCCGTCTCATGGTCCCGGTCTTATACATATCATTTTCCTTATAAAACCGTTGTCTCACGCGTCTGGATTTGCCTTCCAGTGCCGCATACCTTACTGCCAGACTGTCAGTTGGCAGATTATATGTCTTTGCAAATTCTCTCGCCTGAAGCCGTCCCAGCCTCATGCTCTCCTGTATCTGTTTTTTCTGCCAGACACGGCGCACAATATATGAGAGCTTATTTATCCCAAGCGCTCCCAGGCTGTTGTCTCCATGCTGTCTGTACAATATCGTTGGCTCATCTATGAATGCTGTTTTTCCAAACTGTGCGGCTACAAGTGCTGCCCACCAGTCATGCATTATAGTGTTGTCTATATCAGTGATGTGAAGCATCTTATCTCTTAAAGCCATGTTTACCATCATTGTACAGCCTGTCACAGAATTCTGCAATATAAACTGGTTGATCGTACGCTTGTGGCAGTCAAGACTCTGGTATTCGCTCATCGTGTCCGCTATTGTATTTAGCTCGCTATCTACCACGCGAAGCTCCGTGTATACCAGGCACGGAACATCTGCTTTGTTCTCAATAGTAAGCATCTTATCACATGTCAGCTCTATCTTTTTATCCAGCCACACATCATCCTGATCACAGGTCATATAGTATGGCGCTTCCACCTGACCAAACAGATAGAAAAAGTTATATTTTGCTCCACCGGTTGATTTACCATCTATCAGATGTATCTTATCCGGGTATTTTTCCACATAGTTTTCTACAGCAGCTATCGTGTTGTCTGTAGAGCCATCATCGTGTATATATAGCTCCCAGTCCTTGCAGGTCTGCGACAGGATAGAGTCTATCTGCTGACATATATATTTTTCCCCATTGTATGTAGCCATTAGAATGGCTATCTTGTCTGTGCTATGCATTCTTCCTCTTCCACTTTCTTCCGGCCCTGTTGCCCAGAAACTTTGCCGCACTGTCAAATATGCAGTGCACTGCTGCCCCTATCTTGAACTGCTTTAAGAGCTGTTTTTCTATGAAAAGCACCATCCTGATGCCCTCACCTGTGGTACCGTCACACTTTATCTCATCCTTATAGGTCTCCATAAAGACCGCTACGTCAAAGTTGCGCTTGTACTGCTGCTTAAATGTATAGTTGTGTGAGTGATACACCTGCGCTGTGGCACAATAGCCTATCTTGTATCCTGCCCTAAGTGCCCTGGCTGCCATCAGCATATCCTCATTTGTGAGCAGTGGGCTTTCAAAGCCGCCTATGTCTTCAAAGAAATCACGTCTGTAGGCTGAGCATACATCTGAGAAGAAATATGCCTTTATTCCAAGTCGTGGTATATCCTCTTTGCTTCTGACAAAGCCTCCTGCCGGATAATTAAACTCCCTGACTAATGCCTCGTCAGGCTTAGCATCCCTTCTCGGGAGCTGTCTGGCTGATATCATGACGACATCTTCGTTTTCAAAGCCTCTCAGCATATTTTTCCTACGATAGTGTTCATCCGAAGGCAGTGCATCCTGTGACAGAAACATCACTATATCACCCTTTGACATGGCTACAGCATAGTTTCTCGTGCCACCATGATCAAATTCGCTTCTCTTGACCTTTAGTGTCCTAAAGCCTGCCTTCTCTGCCATGCGCACTGTGGCATCCTCGGATTCTGAGTCTATCACTATTATCTCATCGGGCTTACGTGTCTGCCTGCCCAGTATATCTATCAGACCGGGCATATACTCTGCAGCGTTGAGAGTAGGTATTATGAGACTTATTGTTATACTATTTAAATCCAATTTCTTCATTATATTTCTCACATATGTTCTGATTATTGTGCTCCATCCTCCCTGATCACAGAGAAAACGGTTCTGAAAAGTATCTTTATATCCATCCAAAGCGAGCAGTGCTCCACATAGTACATCTCCATCCTCTGGCGCTCTCCGCTCTCATAGGTGGCATTGTTTCTGGCATATGCCTGCCAGTAGCCTGTCAGTCCCGGCTTTACGCTCAGAAGCTTTGCGATGTCCTTACCGTATATCTCGGTTTCCTTCTCCACGATTGGACGCGGTCCCACTATGGAGAGCTCGCCCTTAAGTATGTTGATTAGCTGTGGCAGCTCATCAAGGCTGGTCTTTCGCAGGAAGCCTCCTATTTTTGTGATTCGAGGATCATTGTCTATCTTGAATTCCTTTACATACTGCTCAAGCTGTTCAGGTGTCAGTATCTTTTCCAGATCACCTGCGTTCGTCTTCATGCTCCTGAACTTATATACAGATATTTTCTTTCCCTTATATCCGACTCTTGTGTGCCCATAGAACACGCTGCCGCCATCACTCATTCTGATTATCACAGCGAGTATGATAAATACCGGTGACAGTACTATAAGTCCAAGCAGTGAGGCAACAATATCCACCAGACGCTTTATAAATCTGTATACCGGCTTTCCGCTGCCTTGAATGGTCTGATATGCCTGTATGTCATAGCTTAAAGGCTCTCTATCCTTCACTAGCTCGCTCAAGCATCTCATCTCATCAACCAGCTGTGCCGGCATGACAAGCTCTCTCTTTGACACAGACCTGCACAGAGGACATACTGCCCTGAAAATAATCCTCAGATCAAGACCTACAGTCCAGTTCAGTATATATTCCTGATCGTACTCGCTTTGCTCCTCCTCGGTAAGCAGCCTGTGTTCCCTGCTGTATACCTGCCAGAAGCCTATGATTCCAGGCTTTACAGATAGACTTTTTCTGTGAAATGCAGAGTATTCTATAAACTCCGGCAGTGATGGAGCCGGATTTCCCACCATGCTCATGTCTCCCCACAGCACATTCCAGGCTGACGGCAGATTTTCAAGTCTTAATGCCCTAAGCATTCTTCCAACCGGTGTAAATCTCGGATCTTTCCCCTTCTTTCCATCCAGTAGCCATTTATCATATCTATCCCTCGCATCCATATACATGGTGCGGAATTTATAGTAATAAAATCTTCGTCCGTTTTTGCCGACTCTGACAAGCGATATGAGCACCGGTCCATGGTCGCCTGTGACTATTTTGCCCATAAATGCTACAAACCACACAGGCACTATAAGTATGCTTCCTGCCACGCCAAACAGCAGATCTATCAGCTTTTTAATAAGCAGATGCCTTACACGGTATGTCTTATTCTTCCATGTGACCACTGCGTATTTTCCAAGGAAATCCATATAGTGCTCACCGACCTTGGCCTCATACTCGTTGACATTCAGGTGCACTGTCTTACCCATCTCATTGAGTACTGTAACAAACTCTCTCTGCTTAAACGGATAGTTGTCCGGCAGATGCACAAACACTGAGTCTATCTCTGCTGTTGATATCACCTGAAGCAGATTATCGGCGGTTGCCACGACCTCTATCTTGTCCACTATCTCACCGACCATATCACAGTCCAGTATCGCTATGTTTGATATACGAAAATCCCAGTTTCTTGTAGTCTTTATCTTTTTTATCACTCGCTCCACCTGGTCTGATGTGGTGACAAGCATGATTTTCTCATTGGCCCCCGAGCGGTGATATTCCTTTGTCACCAGTCTTTTCAGCAGCTGTCTGACTATCACAGTGAATATAGTACTCAGTATAAAGGTCATACCCATCTGCCCTCTGGAGAAATATTCACTTGTTTTTGTAAAATATACGCAGCCGACGGTGATTGCGCCCACATATACATACATCTTCAGGACATTGTATATTTCAGGAAAGAGCTTTCGGTTTATCAGATTATCATCTGCAAATGCCACAAAATGTACCACCACATATGCCACCAGCTCCACCAGAAATAGTGTAAGATAGTGCTCTGTATGGTTTATAAGTCCCGTTCTAAAGAAACCGAACTTGTACCAGTTTGCAATCAGATAAGATGTAAACATCACAATTATATCAAGAAGTACCTCGAGGTACTGGATTATCCATTTTTTTTGAGTTCATATCTTTCTCCCGGATTTTTCCTCATCAGCAGTATCTATACCGGCAAGCAGTACAAGCAGGAACGGATCATATGCCACCTCGAGCAGATGATGCTCCATGAAGGAGTGCACTCCAATCATGACTATTGCTGCAAAAAGCACATATTGCTTTGCCCCCTATTGCCCTATGACCTATAACTATTAATAATATAAGCACTACAGCAAATACTATTATTCCATACTCAAACAGCATTCTAAGATACATATCATCTATAAAGAAATACTTTGCAGGGTCTATCCCGGTCGGGTCTGCAATGCCTCCCCAGCCCTGTTCCTCTATAAACTGTCCAAATGCCTTGATGCTATACTCACTCCACACTTTGTGGCTCACCATCAGCCTTTGAGATAGTACAGTGTCTATTTTAACCATTACAGCATTGCTCGCGCTATAAAAATAGCTCAGCGCCAAAAACAGACCCGCCCACACTATCGGCAAATATTTAAATATCTCACACACCCTGCGTGCCAGATTTTTCCTCTCAAGCAGATAAATCAGGCCTGTCAGAACCAGGAATCCTGTCAGGCACACTGTTCCCGTAAAGGCTCCTGCTTTTATATATATAAATACACCTGCCACAATTACGATTAGCCATCTGAGCCCTGCCGGATATCTGTATTTTTCGTTTTCCCAAACCCTCTGCCATATACCAAGGCAGCTTACCGCCAATATCAGGTAAAATACATGTGCCGCAAAGTCCGTCGGATATATAATGCCGTATGAATGTCTGGCCGCCGCTGCATTTCTCGGTGAATAGCCTATCACATCCGCTATCACACCTGTCTGACTAGCTATAGCTGCCACTATAAGCATGACCGATACCACCGCCGTATATACCTTTAGTATATTGTCAAACCTCACATTTTTTGCCCCGGCAATAAGTAGTACCGGCTGCAGCAGTTCATAATAACCGGTTTGTAAGCCTACTATTCCAAATATAAGAACAACTACGGCAATTGCAAGCTGCTCTTTTCTGCTGTAATATCCGGAAAAAAGGACCTTGGCTCCTGTATACAAAACCATCGCTGCAAGAAAAAGCTTAAAGGTTCCTACCAGCACCTGCTGCGAGAACATAGTAGTCTCGTATACACATTTTGCCAGCACAATACCATATAATATAAAGTATCCTACATCCCATCTGTTAATTTTCTGTGTTGAAATCGATTTATTTTTGTCCATAAATGATATTTTACCATATTTGATATATAATTGCCACATTTACAAAAAATTATAAACAAAAATTTAATAAAAGCTACAGTTTATGCGTCTCCGCTCAACTGTAGCCTTTAAAATCGACCTATTTAATTACTTCAGGTCATCATCTGTAATTGTTTCACCATTCATAACCTTCTGTATCAACTGTTTAGCATGCTCTACGCTGCTCTCATCCGGAATAGTAACATAAACTTTCTGAATAGGCATAGAATATGTTGTTTTCTTGGTACCCTGACCAGTTACTGCAAATGACTTAATATTCCAGCTTCCTCCCTCTGACAGCTGCATATTGATAAGAGATGAAATATCTGAGCTTTTAAAATCCATGGAAATCATTCCCTCAAGACTGTCAAGAATACCGGAGTAGTTGGTCAATAATGCCGTACTGTTTGTCATCTTATCTATTACTGCTGAAATAAGATCCATCTGATGGCGTCCCCTGCCATTATCTCCGTCCGGAAGATTATGCCTCTCACGGGCATATGCCAATGCTTCCTCTCCGTTTAATTCATTTGGACCCTTTGAAAACTTGTAAGAATCCATAGATGAACTAAATGCCTGTTCAGAATTCACAGTAACTCCACCTATTTGGTCTATAAGAGTCTCAAAACCTGTGAAATTAATCTGAGCATAGTAGTTGATTGTATCCAGATCATATACTGAAGCCAATGTCTTCATTGAACAATCTATACCATACAATCCACAATGTGTCAGTTTATCCTTTGTCCCATGAGATACCGACGTTTCAACATAGTAATCTCTAGGTGTATTTAACAATAACACCTGTCTACTCTCAGGATTGACAAAAGCCAGAATATTTACATCGCTTCGGCTCTTTGCAAGTTTCTTGCTTCTGGTATCTGATCCACTGATATATACAACGAACGGCTCCTTTGTCACCTGAACATCCTTTTCTGTCTTCTCAACCTCATATGTCTTAGTATAAGCATACAATACCTTTGTCTTTGTTTCAAAATCTTCATACCCCTCTGTATCTGTGATAACAGATACATATGAGGTATTGAGTATCATCGCCTTTACCTCACCCGAATAAAGGGCATCCACCATCTCTATTGCAGACGCATATGGCTTTGTATTGATTGTACTGTCTGTTTTTTTATTAATATCATCTATTGTTTCCTTTGTCTCTTCATATCCATATGAATCAGTATATGCAAAGGTATAATCCTTGGCATCATCAATAGTCTCAGCGGGATCATCCTTCATAACATAGACAACAATCTTATCCTCCATGACATTTTTATTTCCGGTCATATCATTAAGTGTGCCCATCACCTTGCTAAGCACAGACGTGCCATATAAGCTACATATGATAACCAGTATAGATATAAATGTTCCCAATCCTCGCTTAAAATAGCCCGACGCTTTTGGTTTCATTATGTTTTGTCCTAAGTGAACAAGTGCAAACACCAGGAACTCCATAATTAATAAACCCCCGGCTGCAAACATGATATACTTTGCAGGTAACATTTTTGTTTTACAGCCATAGCAAATATCATAGCACTAGCAATAAGCTAGTAAAAACCAATAA
>ENA-OQJY01000060-OQJY01000060.1-human-gut-metagenome-genome-assembly--contig:-NODE-60-length-15634-cov-3.512285_pt1 | contig 15634 bp, 17 predicted proteins | sample MGYA00242643_ERZ504788 | MGnify/ENA primary metagenome ERZ504788 (study PRJEB26092, sample SAMD00036361) | human gut metagenome | host: Homo sapiens | study: EMG produced TPA metagenomics assembly of...
GCTTATGGAAATTTGTATCAAATGATGCAAACAGCGGATTGCTCTCACTCATTCTCGCATCCATCAGATATACATTTCCACGCCATACAAGCACTCCGCAGCCTTCAGTATTTTCTTCAAGTGCCTTAAACTCTGTTGGTGAGAATTCCTGAATCTTGGCAAGATTTGCTGCATCAAGCCCACCCTGGTCAAAGAACACCTTGAACGGACAGTTTGAGAACATGTCTCTCAGCGATGGATTTTCAAGCACGTGTGTAATATTCTGGGCTGCAAGCGTAACTATGGCTCCAACCTTACGGTATGTCTCAATTGCATACAGAAGCTGTGCTGCCGTTGTTTCTTTCTCACACAGCACCTGCGCCTCATCCACAATCAGGTGGAGTGCCTGCTTTGTTTCCTGGTTTGTATCAATTCTCATTGAGAGAAAATGCATTATTGTCAGCATGCACGGCTCCCATATCTCCTGGTCAATATTTTTAAGACCGAAGCCTATAAGCCTGCTGTTCATGTCAAGGTTTGTTTCATGTGCAAACATGTCGTATACACCTGTGGTGTAATCCTCAAGTGAGTCGACTATCTCCATAATTATTCTCTTGTCTTCAGTAAACTCAGCAGTATCAATCTGTGCTTTAATTTTTTCCCTGAGCAACGGCAGAGTCGGGTATTTTTTCTTCTTTGCATGTTTTGAGGTCTCGTTAAAATATTCCTCATACATAGTCCTTACTGCACGTCCGACATAGTTCATGTGAATTCTGGTTACAACAATATTTGTCATGATTGAGGCACAGAATGAATTAGAAAAGTTTGTCATCCTTGCAATAAATTTATTCCGGACATTGCTGTCTCCATTCTCCACATAGTCAGGAATCTCATACGGATTCATATAAATTTTGCTCTGAGGTGTAAAATCAAAATACATTCCGCCTCTCAATGAGCGTATGAATTCCATCTGTTCATTATTCGGGTCAAGTATAATCACATCATCATCTGTAAACAGCAGAGGCTGTGCTATCTCTGTTTCCTTAATGAAAAATGATTTGCCGCTTCCAGTATGTCCTACCATAAAGCCATGAGGTGCAGGAAGAAGTTTTTCTGTTACCGTATATGAGATGCTTTGTCGTTTTATTGAGTCCGTATACGATTCCGTTGCTGTCATGCACATCTCCTGCATAGAACGGCTGGAAAGCTATAGCTGACGAGGTATATAAAAACCTCATATGATTTACCTGACGTCCACCTATCGGAAGGACAGTGTTTAATGCCTTAAGCTGCCTGTGGTAATATGGTTCAAGCTCATAAGAGCTTCCCTTTGCCTTCTGTTTTAAAATATCCACCCTCTGTGTCAGCTCCTCAAGTGAATCTGCATACACCAGCACCAGAAGCCCGAGAAAAACTCCCTCCTCATCATTCTCATCAAGCTGATCCATGTCATCTTCCAGGCTCGTCTTCTTTTTGGTCAGGCTGTAGCTTGTAGTTGCTCCAAACTGCTTATTATTGTAATTTCTTGTACGCTCCTGGGCTATTACCCTTTCGTTATTTGCATGCGCGTTTTCAAGTCTGTCATGAATTACATTCTTTGGAACACGCTGCATGTCTATCGTAATGTATGTTGGAAAAAGTACATCACTTAAGCTGTGTATTACCTTGTCCTCTGAAAGAGACTGCCCAAACGCGGTTCCCACAAGCACTGATATGTATTGTTTATTGTTTATAACCATGTAGTCGGTATCTGACTGTATCGATGCCGGAAGTATCTGGTTTTTCCATCCGCTGTCATGTGGTGATATTCTTGCAGGAGGCAGGCACTCTTCCCCTGCCCGTAACATTCTCGACAGCAGTACCATTCTCTCTTCTGCAGACATTTTGTATATCCTGCTCCTTAAGTTACGGAAAATATTTGACAGTGTAGTGTCAATCGTTGCAAAGTATGCCTCAGCTTCTTCCAGAGTATGCGCACGGCATGTCACAGTAAGAATCATTGTCTTTCTGATGTCTCTCGTTCCTTCATCTATCTTCTGGTTAATCCACTTTCCTATTCCTTTTTTCTACCACAGGATATTCCTGTCCATTAATTGGATTGAATATCTCATTCACAAATGAATCCAGGTCTCTCTGTTCGTTTGCAAGTGTAATCTTAAAAGGTCCATCCAGAGATTTAAGCAGTGTCATTATCTCAAGCAGTGTGCTGTCCTTTTTATGGATATCCTTATTTACATAATTGATATCCTCGAACACATAGCTCTGATCATACATTGCTTCACCTGTCATTGGCTCAATCTTAAAGTTGCCGTTTTCGTATGCCCTGTCAATGCAAAGCCACTCCTTGACGCTCCGCGGCACCTTTACTACCGGCACGCTTAAAGCTCTTCCCTTTTCAAATTCACTATTTGCATCTAATTTTGCCATTATGTTTCCTTTCCTTTAAATCCCAAAAGTCTGTTTCATGAATGAGTCTGCACCTTTTACTCCTGCAGCCGTCAGCATCATCATGAACATATTTTCAATGCATCCGGTCGGCAGGATTATGTCAGTAAGAATGTTGTCTCCAAAGAAATCATGCAGGTTCAGCTTCGAGACCAGTACCACGAACATCACTATGACAACTATTGAAAATGATTTACTGAGTAATGTTTTAATCCATGCTCCTGCAGCATTCTGTATTCCCGGTCCTCCGGGAATACACGAAACCGCAAGTGGTCCCGTTGCTGCAAGCATGTATAACTGTATAGTTCTGCTAACCATTGTGATAAATATGATAGCTGCACATACAATCGCTATTACCAGGAAGATTATGCCAATAACCATCAGTACCATAAGCTGTACTTCATTGACCGATGAATCTTCCAGTCCTCTAAAATCACTTTCACTTATTATAACCCCTCCGGTTACTTTGGTTACTGAAAATACCCATTTGCTGAACCATAGTACCGAATTTATTGCAAGATTGCCGAGCAGTACCTTAATCAGCACATTGACTCCGGTTTCAATCGTCATGCTCTCCCTAAGGTTTCCAACCTGCCTGCATATGCCTATGTAAAAGAAAAGATTCAGCATTGTGGCTGCTATTGCCTGAAAGAACGGAAAAAGAGTACCACTGACATATGCCCATGCTGTAGACGATGCACCTTGAGGTGTATTTAATCCAAAACCAAGGCTGAATCCCAACATATAATTGTATAGCTTAACTCCAATAGTATATAAAGGTGCAAGGCCGCTTGTAATCCAGTCCATAAAACCACTCCCTTACATTATTGCTGCCAGTATCTGCGGTGCCATTGCCATTACAAAACCGCCTCCAATACGTTTGAATGCGTTTGCCTGCATTGTACCCTCAGACCCCTGAAAGGCAATGCCCCACTCTGAAATTCCCCAGAGTGTAATTATTGAACCGATGGATGAAACAATTCCACTTACAAGATTCTGCAGCGATGTAAATTTTGCTGTCACAACATTTGCTGCCTCCGCTGCGTATACCGGTGACACTTCACCTGCCATGATTACTGTAGTAATAAGCAGTGCAAGCATAACCTGGAAGAAACGTACCGCATCCACGTTCTGTATTCTGTACTTTACCATTTTTATATGCCTCCCTATTTTTCTTTTTTGTCAAGTGCCACAATGCCTACTCCGATAAAGCTCAGCAGGAGCCATGAACCGAAGAATATCATTCCCATAAACTGTGCCATATCCGGCTTAAATTTAGCAAGCAGCGCCGTCAGCGATACTGCAAGAATAAATGCTGCTACAAATGTAACAATAAAACCAACTGGTATTTTCTTCTTTCTATGCATAATAATTTTCTCCTTTTAAAAAACGCAGAGCCTCACAGCCCTGCGTTAATCATTGTTTGTAGGTAATTGGGTAACCCTCTAGTGTTTCTTCTTTGATACTGCTTTCTTCCTGAAGAATGAACAGATAACTGCCATTACTCCTGCTATTCCTGCAAGCACATACATAACCACTGACATGTAATCACCGGTCTTTGGCTTTGGCGGAGCAATCATTGTAATGGTCTGGGCTGCATCGTTGATGTCATTGTGTGATGCAATGGCATAAGCGCCATCTGCAGTCACAACATCAAGCTGCTCAAATACTACAAGCTGCTTTCCTGTCATGCCTTTTCCGTTGAATCTGAATGTCACGTCAACTACGCCCTCGGTGCCTGCCGCTGTAAACTCAGTTACTGCAGTTACTTCCTTTCCGTCAATCACAAGTGCTTTTCCTGTAGCTTTGTCCATGAGCTTTCCTGTCACTCTGTAGGTCTGTCCCTGTACCAGATTCTGGTACGCAACTGAATCTACAATAGTAACGCTGCTGTCAGCTGTTGAGTTGTGATCCTTTCGCTCACCATCGATGGCTGTTGTTCCAATCTTCGGAACATAAAGTGTCTGTGCCTCATCTGTAATATCGGCATGTGTCGCTATGAGATTATTCTCATAGTAGACATCCTCAAACATAACAATTGTTCTTCCTGCAAGAAGGCTCGCATCAAATGTAAATACCACATCCACTTTGCCTGTTGCTTCCTTCGCAACAAACTCTGCCTCTGCCGTAACATTGTTTCCGTTTGCAATAACCGGTGCTCCGTTTGACTTGTCTACTGCAGTTCCGACTACCTTATACTTCTTTCCTGGTACCAGATTCCGGTACGATACAGTATCGACTATCTTTGCACTCTTCTCAGCATAAAACATGCTGGTGCCTGACTTTGCATCCTTTGCTGTGGTCTTAATTTGTGGCACGCAGATGGTCTGGTTCTCATCACTGTAATCTTCATGTACCGCAATGAGCACCTCTTTAACTTCACTGTTGTCGGCTGGATTGTTATTTTCATTATCTACCTCGACCTTGTTTGATGTGTTATCTGTTTTATTCTGTGTGTTTTCTGACTCAGATGCCTTCTGTGTATCATCAGGTGTCTTGTCCTTGCTTGATGTATCATCAGGGTTTGCATCAGCATTATCCGCATTTTTCACGAGATAAAGCTTCTCAAACAGCACCATTGTCTTTCCGGCAAATTCCTTTGCACTGAATGTAAACTCAACATCCACAGTGCCGTCTGCTGTTTCAGGTGTGAATTCAGCCTCGGCTGTGATATCCCTGCCGTCATTCTGCAGTGGTTTTTTGCTGTCCTTATCCATTACTGTTCCTGCTACCCTGTATGTAAGGCCAGGGATAAGGTTTTTATATGTTACTGTATCTTTTACTTTTACATCATCCCCTGCATTTGACAGATGAATGCCTGTCACCTCATCAAGAGCCTCTGTTGCAATGGCTGGCACGTAAATGGTCTGTGCCTCGTCATTTATGTCTGCATGTACTCCGATAAGCTTGCCCTCATAACGGATTTCCTCAAACATTACAATGGTCTTTCCGGCCAAATTACTTCCGTCAAAGATAAAATCAACATCCACTTTTCCGTCTGCTGTCTCAGGTGTTATCTTAGCTTCTGAAGTTACTGCTTTTCCGTCTGCATCCTTAATCTACCTTTCCGGTTTCTTATCCATCGCTGTTCCTGTGACCTTATATGTCTTTCCAGGAATAAGATTTGTGTACTCGACAGTATCCGTGATTTTGATATCCTTCTCAGCATATGTGAGCTTCGTCTCTGTCTTTGTGTCTGTTGCTGTAGTCTTTACTGATGGAACATAGATAATCTGTGCTTCATCGGAAATATCAGCATGCACGCCAACGAGCTTATTGTTGTAGTAGATGTTTTCATACATTACTACAGTCTTTCCTGCAAGTGTGCTTCCGTCAAATACAAACTCAACATCGACTGTACCATTTGCTTTTTCTGCCTTAAACGATGCCTTTGCGGTTACATCTTTTCCTGCATCGTCCTTTAATGTCTCGCCTGTTGTCTTGTCTATTGCAGTTCCTGTGACTGTGTATTTCTCACCCGGTACCAGATTCCGGTACGCTACTGTATCAGTGATGTGTATGTCCTTCTCTGCAAGTGTGAGCTTTGTTGCTGTCTTATCATCAATGGCTGTTGTCTTTACAGATGGGATATAAATTGTCTGTCCCTTGTCATTGATATCCTCATGGGCTGCAATCTCTGCTTTTCCATAGAACATCTTTTCAAACACAACCACAGTTGTATCATCAAGACCATTTGTATTGAAGTGGAAATCTACTGTTGTTTCTCCGTCAGCTGTATCCGGTGTGAAATCGGCTGATGATGTAACGGCCTTGCCGTTTACTGTCACAGCCTTGCCGGTACGCTGATCCATGAGTGTTCCGGAAATGGTGTATGTCTTTCCCGGTACCAGATTCCGGTACGCTACTGTATCTGTGACAGAGACTTCCTTCTTTGCCTCGCTCACGTTAATCTTTGAGCTGTCATCTGTTGCAGTAGTCTGTGCTGCTGGAATGTGGATTGTCTGGCCCTCATCATTAATGTCCTTATGCTCTGCAACCTCCACATCCTCAAGTGTAAGTGTCTCATATACTACAAAGCTCTTTCCTGCGAGTCCTGTTGTGTCGAACTCAAACTTGAGCTTCTTTGTGCCTGATGCACGTCCTGCCGTGAAAGCCATTTCCTGTGTGACAGGCTCTCCGTCAACAAGCAGCTCCTTGCCTGTGTCCTTATCCATGAGCACACCGCTTAATGTGTATGTCTCACCTTTTAAAAGGTTAGTGTATGTGACAGTATCGGTGATAACAGCCCTGCTGTCTGCAAGTGTAAGGTGATCAGCTGTCTCACTGTCTGTGGCTGTGGTATGGATTTCAGGAAAATAAATAGTCTGGTCTTTATTCTCCATATCCTCCTCTGTGGCTGCCACGTAATTGCCATATGTGAGCTTCTCGCATACAACTACTGTCTTTCCGCCAAGTGCAGATGAATCAAAGTTAAAGTGCATATCGAGCACCTTCTTTGTTCCGTCAGATGTAAATGTCTGTGAAGCTGTCACCGGATTTCCGTTTACCATGACTGCTTCGCCTGTGTCCTTGTCCATGAGTGTACCTGTAATTGTATACTCTCTGCCTGCCATGGTGTCCGTGATTGTTACCTTATCAACGATATCAGTATCAGCCGATGGCTTGATAATCTGGTACTGTGTCTTTGCATCAGATGCCTGTGTTGTGATAACAGGTGTTGGCTCTGAATGGTTCTCGATTGTACCTATATCAACTGTAACCTTGTCTCTTCTGATAGAGAACTCGCCATTATAGAGGATTTTGCCCCTGTTGTTGTCACAGGAAAGTTCCTCAAGTGTGTAATCACCATAAGGCATTGCTCCAAGAGAATCATCAACAGCAGCTTTTCCGTCTCCTGTAGAGAACCACAGTCCGTCATATGCTCCGCCACCGTTTGTGTTCTTTGAGTGTGCGTTCCAGCTGCTTTCTGAGCTGTAGTAACCATTCTCATCAGTCTTGATTATGTGGCTCTCGCCTGTAGCTTTGTTTGTTACCCTGAATGGAATGTCACCCATTCTGTTCTGGTTGTCTGTGTCAATCTTAGTAAGCTTGAAGTCACCACGCTTGATCTTATCGGCAACAGAAAATTCATTGCCACCTTTCAAAGATGCAAGGTTACCATTTTGTGTGATCTGTGTCACATACTTTCCGGTAATCTTAGTACTGCTTCCTGAAACCTGAAGATATGCTCCATCAAGCTTATAGCCTTCCGGTGCCTTTGTCTCTTCGATTGAGAGTGTTCCAAGTGGTAAAACGGCTGTGTTTCCGAGCTTGTAAAAATCATCTCCTGATACTTTATAATCATCCGCCAGCCTTGCAATATATGCTGTCTTATCACCACTGGTTATTTTTTTAGTCTTGATAACCCATGTTCGTGTGGCATTTGCAGGAAGATTTCCTGCATCGTAAAATCCTGCATAGTACTTAACCGTAAACTCTGCTCCCTCAAGGCTTGCTCCACCCTGTGCAGCCTCTCCGGTAGCACTGTCAATCTTGTTGATTGATATTCTTACAGGATCGTTAACAGGCGTATCGGTTACGCTGACTGTTGAAGTCTGTGAAGCTGTAACGTTTATCGAACCAACCGTACTGTCAAGTGCATATCCTGATGGTGCTGTAAGCTCCTTGTAGTAGTAGGTTCCCTCGTTGAGCGATACTGTTCCTGCATTTCCGCTTGCGTCAGTTGTAAGTGTTGTTACCTGTGTGCTGCAGCCTGCATCCGAATATACTCCGTATGTGGCTCCTGCAAGTGAGTAGCAGCTGTTTCCTGATGTAAGTGAAGCATTTGCGGATTGCTTTGTAAGTGTAAGAAATCCTGTAGGATTATATTCATAACCCATTATCTTTTGGGTGCTTCCCGTATCAAGTACATAAATCTTGAATGATGATGGTACCGGCTGCCATGTGAGTTTAAATCTTGGTGCCTCCTCATTAATAAGGTCTCCCTTTGTATTAAATCCAAGCACGTTCTGGTATGCCCAGTTCTTAAAGGAGCTGTTACAGCCATGCATTGCTTCTGATCCTTCATATGTAGCAGCATCAGCAAGTATTATGTGGCTTAATGCGATGTATCTGTCATCATTCATTGCACTTCCGTCATACCATGTGGCCGGGAAATATTTGGCATCAAAGCCCGGTGCACCCCAGCAGTAGTACGCGATATGTCTTAAATTCTCGGCAGCCGATGTATCTCCGGCATATGCCATATAATTCTCAACATCGTAGTGCTTTTCAAATGTTCCTGATTTTGGTGTCTTTTTCGACGGCTGTATACAATAAGCATAATTGCCGCCTGCATACATCTTGTGTGTTTCGTATCCGGCATACTTGGCAGAATCATCTGATACCGTCAGTTCAACCGTATCACCGGCCGCCTTGACCGGCACTGTTCCCATACCGGTTGTGACGATTGTCGGCACAGATAAAATAACTGCCATGGCCAGTGCCAACACTCTTTTAAATTTTTTCATGCGATTTGTCTCCTTAATTTATTTGCATTAAAAAAGGACTGACCGCTATGGTCAATCCCTGCTGTTATGGAGGTCCCCTCTGCATGATGTCTGTTCGTGATATAAGTTTTTTCATCATGTTCTCCTGTCCTGTTATTCATTTGGCTTACAATTTGTAACAAAAAAAGGAACTGTACGAGACCTCTGTACAATTCCTTTATCATCAATTATATATTACACTATCATCAAAAAGATATCTACCACCACTTACTACCACCCTATTTTGTGGCACCGCATCCGCTGCATCTTTCGCCATAGACATTCTCCGTATATGCTGCCTGATCTACCACATATACCTGCTCTGTTACTGCGTCATGGTGTATGGTTCCGACCTGTACCGGAATACAGCTGTAACTTCCATCACATTCAAATTCATGCTCTGCAACTTTATCCACTTCATCGTCATCAGTTCCTAAATCTTTTCCGCATTTATTGCAAACATTATGATACTCATACTTTGGCTCATCATATGCAGCCTTTACCACCTTTGTCTCATAGTGTCCTTTCTCCGGGTGGTTTATTGTATTGGCCACATACTTTACCCATGTATGGGTATGAGCAGCTGGCTTATTCGCTGTGCCTGATGAGCTGTCTGTACCTTTGCTGCCTGCGGCTGATGCCGGCTTGGTCTGATTTGATGCACCTGAAGACTGCGCGCTCTTTTTACCGCTGTCTGTTTTTGCAGTTGAAGCACCTGTACTTTGTGTGCTGTTGTGGTTCACGGCTGTGGAGGTACTATTCTTTGTACTGCTCTTACTGTCAGCAGACGAAGATGCAGTAATATCTGATGTATCTGATTTTGACGCACCGGAACCAGATACCTTTTCATCGTCCTTTACTGTTGCAGCCGTTTCTTCAGACTGCGTATCCCCTGCAGCTTCAGATACTCTTTCCGCGCTGTTTTGCGTATCGGATACTGTTGCTTCCTGTGTATTGCTGCTCTTGTTTTCGGCTGATCCACACGAAGCTGCCGAAAATACAACCGTTATCGCAAGTATTGCTGTTATGATTTTTCTCTTCATGCTGTTTCCTTCCTTTCTATAAACGTGGGGCTTTTACTGCCTTCTGCGGCTTTTTTACAAGTGTTGTGCCCTGTAAGCAGTTATCCGCTATCCATTCCTTAAGTTTTACGTTATCGTTGCTCTCATAATAATCAACAAGCATCTGCTTAAATGCACCATCATATTTGACCGGGACATTGAATATGCCTCTGCCGTTTTCTATAAGTATTTTATTGGCTGCAAACGAACCGACTCTCTTATTTCCGTCCTTGAACATCTGTGTACGCATAATGTAAAGACCGATAGACAAAGCTCTGTCCGTAATGCACTCTATCCTGTTTAGTTCCTGCAGATCCCGGTATATGGTTTCTACATCCGGTATCTCCGGTCTCCAGTCTGTGCCTGATATCATGACATCATCAACACGGAGCTTTCCAAGATACTGGTAAGGCACGTCAAATCTAGCTGTCAGTTCATGTATTGATTCAAGAAACACCAAATCTACAGGTTCATCCAGATGATCAAACAGATAATGCCATCCGTCCCTGAGGCAGCATACCTTGCTCATGTCGGTCGGTGTTACTTTATCTACATTTACATTATTAAGAATATCCTGTGTCTCTGCAAAGGTCACTCCTATTCCCTCAAGATTTGCCTGCTTATAAATTGAGTCTACGAGCACTCTCTTTGCACAGAATATATTTTCTTCTTTTGTCATGTTGTATATGTCTTTAATTTCTTTCATCATTTTACCTCTTTTACTGGTTATTAGTGCTTTTATCAGTGAAGTCGAAATACAGTTCATCATCTTCACTTTCAGTATTACCTCCCCAGTGATAACCTCTGTCAAAGGCTTCTTTAAAGACTTTCTGCTGGTCCTCCTGTATTATCTTTGCAGCCTCCTGTCTCATGTGCCATTTAACAACCGGTATAACTATCACAAGTGCTAATCCGATAACTAACGCTGTTGCCTTGATAATCTTATAAAATCTGCCATTATTCCCCATCTTCATCCCTTTTTGCCTCCAGTCTTTTTAATTCTACCATATATGCAAGCATCTTTTAGTGTATACAGGACACTCACGGTCACCGGATATCCAGTGCCTTAAGGTTCCCATTGGAATACCAAATGTCTCCGAAAATTCTTTCTGTGTCATTCCCAGGGATTTTATCAGTTCCTTGAAGGATACTTTTTCTTCCTGTGCAGACATAACACTCATTTCCCGGTCTGAATATATCATCCAGTCAGTCTTTTCATTTCCCATATATATCCTCCCTTCACTTATAAAGTAATCCAATGGGGCGTTTTTGTCAAGTAAAAACGTCTCATTGGATTGTTTTTGTGAGAATTGCACAACAAAATGCTGCTCTTTAACCGTGATCACAAAGTTGTATTTGTACAATATTTATCTTTTTTCACAATTATATAATACCACTTAACAGATATGCTATCTACCTCCACTTACTACCGGTCTTTTGTCGGCCGAAATATCTCTGAAATATCTCTGAACTCCCCATAAATGAGACATTTTATGATGATTTTGTAACTTTTAATGCACATTTGCTAATCAAAAAACTCTTACAATTTTTATTTAACGTGATTCTGCAGAATCCATATTTATATATGAAATTCACAAAATATTTCACTTAAAAAGAGAAATAAAAATCATACTCTCTTTGACCACGAAAGAAGGAGGATATTCCCAATGATTAAAACAACAATAATTAAGCTGCTTAGCAGATTAATAGCAAACTTTTTGATTCGCTTTTTGGTAAAAAATACATATCTCGTATTTTCCGGCCGCATATGAACATTCTGTTAACATACCAGAATAAACATGTACATATCATCATTTACATTTTTTCTTAGCACTAGGATCAGAGATTGAAAGACTATAATGCAGGTACTGGCTGCCTTGTCTAATAAGGCTTGTCTTTTCCCTTTTAATTTTTCTTTTTCATTAATGGGACTTGTAAGAGTTTCAGCCGGTTATACGATAACATGCCATCATTTAATCCGGAGCGCAGCTCCCGCAAGTCCCATATATGGGAAAAGATAAGACTTAATTCCAATAAAAGAAAAGGTAAGATATAAGAATGTATATAAAGGCGTTTATATATATGCCATTTATGGCTTAAACACTGCATTTGAGCTTATCTGATGCCGGCGTTCTTTTGGACTGGTATATGCCATATATATCTGCATTTATGGACTGGTTTTCCGGCATATGACATATATGTCACTTTTTTTGGACTGCTTTAAAAATATATCCGTATTTTTGGACTGATATGTTCAGGGCTGCCGTGACATGCATGTCATCCGGTCTTTCCGGAATGTTTTTATTCATTTTTGAAGTATTTTTTGGATTTTATGCGTTTTGAAATGCAAATGTGCATGTTTATGTGAACGTTTACGAGGCCTGCGTCATCCGACCCAGGCTGTTTGCCATATTTATATTGTTGAATTGAGAAGCAGACTCTCCAGCTCTCCATAATCATTGTCACGCTGGCTGAAGCTGTTGAATCTGTTTGATTTGCTGTTTGATTTCACAGACTGTGTTTCCGGCACATCCTTTAAGCCCTCCAGAATGGTCTTTTAAATGATGATGTACTATCGGTGCAGACAGAGACCTGTCTCTCCATTTATGTCCGCTTATACTGTTATGTATTGCTGCTGAAAGGTATGTTTTTACATCGGCATGTTTTTTTGCAAAGGCTGCAGCATACTGATACATAAGAAAAACGGTATCATCAAAGCCTGTTTTGTCATACTTGATGTTATCTCTGTTTAAATCCATTCTGACTGACTGCTCATTATACATGTCCTGGTCATACCTGTGGCCTTCCTGGCCTTTAGCGGGCTTTTTAAAACATATCCTTGATGTTATGCGGTAAAAACCATCCTTTATTCCTACGCTGAAGAATCCGCATACCTTGGACAGTGAATGTATATAGCCTCTGACTGTTCTGTCAGTTACCCCAAGCGTTTTATCCCAGGCTTCATAAAATGCCCTGACGCCATGCTTGTAGCCTTTTCCTGTCTCAAAGCTTCGCTTCCTGAATTCAAGGGCCAGATACTTCTCTTTTGCTTTCAATGACTTGAACTCTCCTGAACGGAACACCGGGCTTGCCAGGTCAACATATCCCTCATTCCGGTATGTAGCCTCGCTGCTTCCTTTCCATGGATATGCATTATCGTTTACCGTAATGTCATAATCACTTGTAGTGCCTGCGTCATTCTGGTTGCGTCTGAAGGTCACAATTCCCTTATCAGCAAGGCCATACAGCGCATTATAGAAAGACTGCTTACATCTGTCATACTCATCGCAGTAGTCTTTGTAGTATGCCCCATACATGGTTCCACTGGTCTCATCAGAATGCTGCACTGCCCAAACCAGCAGATCCATTTCACTGTTGCTCACGTTATGAAGTTTTTCAAGTATTCTGTACTTAAGCTTCATCTGTTCCTCTTTGTTACTTCATTTTCTAACTGTTTTTTATGATTCCATTCAGACCTTTTAAGTCTTTCATTATCTGTTACGATTCTTATGTTATTTACGGCATCAGGATATTTTTTTGAGCTGTGTACATACCTGCACCCATTCAGTCCATATCCAGTTAGGTATCACTCTTACATTCACTTCTTTTTCTCCTCTGATAGCTGATGTATCCATTTAAGCTGCTCTGCATCATCCTTCTCACGGTCTGTGGAATTTTCCATGCCGCATAACATCATTGTAGTGACAATAATTATCCCTAAAACAATAGTAGTGACAATAATTATCCCTAAAACAATAAAAAAATACAATTATATATTGCATTACTCGTCTCCTCCCTTACATGCCGCACAGCTCATCACAGTTTTTACTGTAATTCCAGTCTTCCGACTCATCATCAAACCAGTGGAACGAGCATCCTAATCTGCCATCTACATCCACTGCTCCGTAAAACATGCATCCGCTGCATAGTCCTTCTGCTTCATAATCATGTAATGTTAATTTCTCAGTATTATATCCGTCCATATTACTGCTCCTTATGCTAATATTATTTTAGTTTATACATTTAACCCCATCTCACAAAATGGGATTTAAACAGTCTGTCTGAAAGAACTAATTTTATTCTGCTGTCTGTCAGTGTTGCTCTTTCATCAGCTCCGCTATTCTCTGCGACTGCTGTTCTATCAAGCTGTTGTCTTGCACGCTCTGTTGTGGCTGTTCTCTCTGCTTCTCTGCGTGCATTGATTTCAAACCCATGCTCTAAGCTCTCCTTTCCAAAGTCCACTGCATAATACTTTTCCAGTTTATTGTTGCGGACTTTACATTGTTTTTCCCCTTGGCTCTGCCTTTCAAGGTCTGTGAATGTGATGTATTTATGGCTGTCTTGCCAGTCCACACCATAGCCCCTTGCTTTCATCTGGTCTATGAAGTCCTCTCGGCTTGTGGCTGTTTCTCGGCAGTCCATGACCGCAAGGGCTGTATCTTGCACATAACTTTTCACTTCTCCCTTTTCGGCTTGCTTCAAGAGGTTGTATGTTTCTTTGTTCCACGCAACAGTTTCTTCCCTTTCCTCTCCGGAAAGGTCTTTCCTTTCTCCGGAACATGAAGCCCTTGTTGCCGGCTCTGCTCATTGCACCGGTCTTTCAAGTTCTGCAGATCCGCTTTGCTCCACTGCAACTTGTGTCCGTCCTCAAAGTTCACACTGTTTACGATAAAGTGAGTGTGTATGTGTCCTCGGTCTATATGGGTGGCAATGAGTACCTCATGCCCTTTCCATGCTTCCGTACCCTTGGCAAGCTCGATTGCGTTCTTATGTGCTTGCTCTGGTGTGATATGCTCGTCCTCATGGTAGCTGTGTACGAAGTGCTTATAAGTTCTGCCCCCAGTCTTGCCCCACAGCTCCTTGGTGGCTTGCATTTCGTCCTTTACTGTATCTGGTTCACAGTGCAGACCGCTGACAAGCTTATCTTCCGTCTTTTCCTCTTTCGTCACATAGTCCAGTGCTTGCCCTATGCCTGCTTTTGAAGAAACTGCTTTAATGACTGCCATACCTTATCCAACTCCTTTTGGTTGTCGGTAATAAGATTGTACTGATAGTATCTTCCGCCATTTAGTGCATGTGCTATCTGGTTCAAATTATTACCCACCCTCTTTAACTCTGGTATAAGTTCTTTTATTCCGTCTGTATTGGTTATGGGTTTATTCAGAACGCATGAAAGAATGTACTCTTGTTGGCTCATTCCCGACTGCTCTACTTTTTTTCTTAACTGTTCAGCTTCGGCTTCTGAAATCCTAATGTTTATCTGAACATTTCTCTTTCTGCCCTTAGCTTCTTGCTTCTCTATTTCTGACATTCTCTTACTTCCCCGTTCTTATATTCTACATACATGACACCGCCAACAGTGTCCATAACCTTTGCTGTGTCCTTTCCTGTGTACTCCAACCTTGCACAGCCCATTATAAAATTGTCATCTAACCATTGCTTGATATGATACTGTGCTATTGTCTGCGGTCTCATATTCTCAATGATTCTCTTGGAGTTTTCTTCAAGCTCCCTTATCTCTTTACTCATTGATAAAGTCCTCTCTTTCCTTTACCCACTTCTTAATGAGTTCGATTTCCTCGTTCATGTTCGGCTCTTTCTCTGGCTTCCAGTCCGCTCTCATGTCTTTCAGTTCTTCCAGTGCTTCTTCTAAGTCTGCCT
>ENA-OQJY01000061-OQJY01000061.1-human-gut-metagenome-genome-assembly--contig:-NODE-61-length-15613-cov-2.761591_pt1 | contig 15613 bp, 17 predicted proteins | sample MGYA00242643_ERZ504788 | MGnify/ENA primary metagenome ERZ504788 (study PRJEB26092, sample SAMD00036361) | human gut metagenome | host: Homo sapiens | study: EMG produced TPA metagenomics assembly of...
CCAGCACTGGTTGTGGTGGCCTTATTTTAATGCCTAATTTTTAACCTGTAAAGTTTTTTAACTTTCTTCAATTTTAGTATTGACTTTTTATTTGCAGGCTGAAGTAACGAGAATGCGACGCGCAGTTTTCAAAAACGCTCCCCTAGTATCTATAACGCAAGGGGAGCGTCTATTTTCAATTAGTTCGCTTGTTCTGATAATCGAGTTTTGCTTAAGCTCTCTCCCAGCGGCCTCCCGGGGCTGAAGATATAACACAATAAGCAATATTCAAACTTGAGGTTCCAGCTTTAATATACGAACGACAGGACCGTCCACACTCTAAAGTCGAATATGTAATCATCTGCGTATTATTTGGAGTATAGTGATATGGGGTTCCTCCAGCAGGATTTGAAATTGTTTTTGTAATATCATCATACTGGAATCCCACCTCTGGTGAATATTTGGATGTCTGCATTAAACTACTTGCTTTCATAGAGGTTCCGTAGTTCAGTGTTGTTTCAAACCAATTAATTCGTACCTTTAATGCCTGACGGTCATTTGTCACGGATACTTTCATGGTTGCATAAATGCTGTACTGGCTAAGCTGCCCCGTATTGCTTACAATATCAGTGATTGCTACTCTTTGCTGATGCTCGTCTACAATCAACAAACCCGTTGAAATAATATCCTGCTCGCTGCCATTTTCATCCACTACCTGTGTGATTGACAAATAATCATCCGGCTTTGCATCAATGGCGCGGGTCTTCATCTGTTTTTCCTGATATTGTTCAATTGCAACCTTAATTACGTCACTTTCATTCGTGATGTGATTGTTTAAAACCTCTTCATACACTCTGTTTTTTAATTCTGCATTTGTTTCTGCTTTTACTTTGGATTACAATTTCGCTTCCAAATCCTTCTTCACCTACCCCACCATTTACAACAACATCTCTTCCTACAAATCCTGATGGTGGTCAAAGTTAATCAAATATTTTATTTGTCTTGACATAACTTTCCATTAACTTATAATTTGTTTGCATCTTATATAATCTTAAAAGATCTAAATCCTGTTTAAAATATTTCTTGCACTTTACATCTTTTTTGTGCTTCTAAAATACAAGCCTCAACCATTAATGAAGTGTGCAATGATCCTCCTTTTCCGGCAAATAATGTCTGTTGAATTCTTTTTCGACAGACACCTATTGCTTTTTCAAAATATCCCAATTCTTCCAACGCCATCCCATAATTTCCCATACTCATACCCCAATCTAAGATGTGAAATACAGGTTTAATAAAACTTTTTTCATATTGTCCCACTAAAAATTGATATATTTCCAATGCTACTTTATAATCCTGTTCACCCCAATAAATCAATGCCATTTCTGTCAAAATACTAACTTCCTCTGTATTTAAAACATATTCTATTTTTTGTCCTTCTTCAACTTTAAGTGACATAGCAAGTAATTCTTTTAATTGTTTTATAAATTGTTCCGTATATTCTGCATTTTCCTTATATTTTACTTTTACCCTTTCTGTTTCAATATATTGGTAATTTTTCATCAAATTACAGTCTAATTTTTCTTCAATTTTTGAAAGTACCTTTTCTGCATTTCCATACTCTTTTCGATGAATAAACTTCGAAAATTCAATCTTCAACTCCAGCGTCTCATACTCTTCCACTTGAATCCCCGTCTCAATTCTATCCCCACTCCTTCCCATCTTCTCCATCATCTGACGTAGATTTCCGCTTCGTGGTTTCTGATTTCCGTTTTCGATTCTTGCCAATGTTTCCTGCGCACAAATGTCTTCACTCAGTCCTTCCTGTGTAAGTTTTGCCGCATTTCTTGTTCGACGTATCAATTCTGCATCAATCTCGAAATTCCGAACCACATGGTCAAACAGACGGTAATTTTTAAAAGAAACTTTATAATCACTTTCCAATTCCAGAAGGCTTGCACGTTCCTGTCGCAGCAACCCAATAAATTCTGCGTTACTATTTTCTTTTTCCAGAATCTGCGCATACTGCTCCAGAATTTCCGGCATATAAAGCAGTTTCCCTTCTTCTCTCAAGTTTTCTAACGCCGTTTCTGTTATCAATTTTAAATAAGTATCCGCTTTTCCATCTCGGGCTGTTTTTTCTATTAACAATGCAGCATATGGAATTACTTTTACTCGTTCTGTCCTCTCAAAGTTTTTCTGAAAGATCTCCTCTACTAACTCCTGAAGTTCTTTCTCTCCTCGTTCACGATCTGTACCAAAACAGACTTCCCATCGAAATAGCAGAAGTTTGTATTCCTCTGCACTTAAAATCCCTGTCTTTCTCTGTATTTCCGCTTCTGGCATTGTCTGTACAATTGCCTTTTCCAAATGTTCACATACTGTCTCTACTGATTTACCACGAAGCCATGCAATCTGCGCATATTCCTGCTCAATGAACTGCTGATGCAGCGGCTCCTTTGCTCTTTTATTCTTCTCATATTCAAGCAGACATTGTTTTGCTTCTTCCCATTTTTTTTTGACTAAATTTTCTGTTGTATCTCCTGACGCAATTCATAGATATTGTAAATGTCCCTTGGCAATATATAAGTGAGCCTCTCCACCGTATTTTCCCAACCGTCCCATAATTCGATCAATCAGAAAAAATCAATTTCCTGCTGATCTGCTTCAATTCTTGCATATTTTGACACAGAAGAAATACCCAGGCATAATTGTTTTTGTCGTATTCCTTCTTTCTCTCGTAATTTCCATAGTAATTGACCAATTCCTTGCATCTGTTTCCCCTTACTGATTCCTTTTTTCTATGTTATTTTTTTGTGACTTTTTATTATGATTTTTAAAATTGTATTTACAGCAAGAGAAATTATCACCATATTTTTAATTTGATTTTTTATACAAATCCACGTTTTCTATTTTTATAAGTAAAAAAGTGTAATTTTTCCCTTTTTCATACGTATAATATACTTTGAATTTATTTTCATATTTTTCTTTTGTAAATGGTGAATAACCCGTCAACTTCCTGACATCTCCAAAATCTGGGATAATGGTGTGTAGAGTGTAAAAAGTGTGTTTCACACTTTTTACGAAAAACACCACAGGAGGTATTGATCATGAACACCAAGTTAGCCACCAGACAAATCCGATTGAACGAATGGGCTGCAATTATAAAAGACTGCAAAGCCAGTGGCCAGAAAGTTGATATTTATTGTGAACAGCACGGGTTATCCAGAGATGCCTATTATTATTGGCTGCGTAAAGTAAAAGAAGCAGCTTTAACACAGGCTGGTTTTGTAGAACTTCCTGCTCTGACATCAGAACAGATACCAGCCAAAACAATTGAAAAAGGAACCTCTGCATTTGAAACTCAGATGATTATTAAAATAAATGAGATTGAGTTCTATATGAACGAAAACTCGTCATCAGAACTGATATCCAGAATGCTGGAAATCATACGTCATGCTTAATGATGCTTCCGGCTTCCAACACGTTTACTTATGTACCGGATATACGGATCTCCGAAAAGGAATTGATGGATTGATCTCTATTGTTACCGGAACATTTGGCCTGGATCCAACCGAAGCGGGATCCATCTTTCTGTTCTGTGGACGCAGAAATGACCGGATGAAAGTCTTACTCTACGAAGGCGATGGCTGGCTTCTATGCTATAAAAGATTTACCGATGGAAAACTTCAATGGCCAAGAAGTGAAAAAGAAGCCAGAGACCTTACCCCTCAACAGTACCGATGGCTGATGGAAGGACTTTCCATTGAACAGAAAAAAGTAATACACAAGGTGAAACCAGAGCTTTATTAGTTCTGTTTTATATATGTACATTGACAGTTTTATAAGTTATCTAAATTTCCCTGAAATGCCTGAAATAAAGGGTTTTTCAGTGCCATCTGTGGTATAATGGATTCATGGAAAACATTACTTTAACCCTGGACGAACTGAATAAGATGCCGAAGAATGCCATAGCATTGCTGTACATACAGATGAGCGAAAGCTTTACGATTTTATCTGCACAGAGCCAGAAGATCCAGGATCAGAATGAAAGGCTGATCCATCAGATTGAAGATCTTCAGGAACAGATTGCAATCCTGACACAACAGCGTTTTGGAAAAAGAACGGAAACTGACAAACAGGTTATGGGACAACTGTCGTTTTCTCTTGAAAACATGTGTGTCCTGAATGAAGCAGAGGCACTTGTAGAAAACGGTATTCCTGATGAACCTGACATTGAAAAAGTCGTTGTCCGCAGAAAGAGAACCAAAGGAAAACGTGACCTGAATCTTCAGAACATCGAAGTTGAAGTGATCAACCACGATTGTTCCGAAGAAGAATTACGGGAACACTTTCCAAAAGGATGGCATCCTATGGAAGATGAAGTATATAAAGAACTTCAGTATATTCCAGCCAGATTTAAAGTATTGGAACATCATATCAAAGTATATGCCGGGAATTCTGATTGCGGCAGTTTTCTGCGTGCAAAAGCACCGGAACGTCTGCTGGCACATAGTATTCTTACCCCGGAACTGGCAGCTGCCGTGTTTAATGCAAAGTATGTAAATGCGGTACCTTTGAACCGTCTTTCTGAAGAATTCCTTCGAAATGATGTCAACATTCCGCGGCAGGATATGGCAGGATGGATGATCCGTCTCAGTGAGTATTATCTGCAGCCGGTTCATGATCTGATGAAAGCAGAGATTATGGAATCCCACCATATCCATTGTGATGAAACACCATTTATCATGCCTCAGCACAGCAAGGAATATATGTGGGTGTTCCATTCTCCTGGTGGAAGCGATACCCATCCACTCTTCCTATATGAATATCTGGGTGGCAGAAGCGGCGAAGTCCTGGAAAAATATCTATCTGGATATCAAGGGACACTCGTAACCGATGGTTACCAGCCGTATCATACGCTTATGAAAAAAAGTGATAGGATCCAGGTGGCCGGATGTTATGCTCATGCAAGACGGAAATTCACAGAGATCATAAAAGCTGTGAAGAAGAATACGCCGCTCACGCCAGGACAGGCAGTTGCTGCTGAAGCAGTCAAACGGATCGACGCGATGTATCATTTGGACAACATGTATAAAGAATCATCGGCAAAAGAGAGATTAGATAACAGACAGCGCTCTGTAAAGCCTCTTGTCGATGCCTATTTTGCGTGGCTGAAAACATTACAGGGAAAATCAAACGCAAGCTCCAAGTTAAAAGAAGCAATCAATTATTCGATCAATCAGGAAATATACCTTCGAAGATTCCTGGAAGATCCGCTTCTTCCGCTGGATAACAACGATGCAGAGCGTAGTATCAAGTCTTTCTGCGTTGGAAAACATTCCTGGCATATCATTGATTCTACAAAAGGAGCCAAAGCGAGTGCTCTCTTATACAGTATTGCAGAAAGTGCCAAGGCAAACAGCCTGAAACCATACGAGTACTTCTGCTACCTGTTGACAGAACTTGTGAAGTATCCACGAAACGATGTTCCAACAGAGGTGTTAAAAACTTTAATGCCATGGTCTGAAGAACTGCCGGATCACTGTCGAAAAACTAAATCAAGGTAAAGCTCAGTGCCAGCCTTCGGGCTGGCATATCTTTTTCGGGAGGACGAGTTATTTACCATATACTTTCTTTTAAAATAAAATATGGAATTGCCCTAAATCAAGGCAATTCCATGCATTATAATTTATCTTTAGTATGGAACCCTCCCATTCTTTACCCATAGCAAAGTAAAGCATCGGTGCATGCAGCAGCAGGCTGTCATATCCCATCAACGCCATCGTTTCTGTCAATGCTTTGACCTCATCGGATGTTATGAGCGGAAGCCGCAGCGCCATCAGCCCAAAGCAGAGCGAATATCCCAAAAACACAGCCAGAAAGCCGTCATTAACACATGGGAAAAACTATAAACGCTGCTATGTACCCGCGGTAAAATACAGTTGATATAATTTTTCTGCACATCCTCCCAGTAACTGAGCGCGAACGGCAATACGACAAGAATTGTATTCGTCACCAGAAATGCACTTACACCGCCGCGCGCATTCACCAGATAATAAACCGAGCAGTTTCCTCCTGATCCTGCTGCTTCAGGGTAAATGCTCAGGAAGGTAAGTACGGCAATAAAGGCAATTGCGAGATAAAATTTCCACGATTTTATCATTCTGCTGAAATCGGAATGCAGCATTCGAAAAAAGACCATTTTTTTGTTCACCCCCGTCTCGTATGAATGTTCCATGATACCATTTTTATATTTTCATGATAGCGTAAACGCCTGAAATAGTTTATGACGTTTTCTGAAACTTTGAACAAAAAACTTTTTATTCATTTTATCAAGTTGGAACTTTCTCCACCAGATCTTCTACCGTACATACTAATGCCCGCGCAATCTTCAACAAGGTCTCTGTCTGCGCCTTGTTAATATCCTTTCTTCGCTGTTCATACTGCTGAATGGTCCGAACCGAAACACCTGCCTGCTGTGCCAGTTCACTCTGACTTAGATTTGCAAAAGTACGCAATTCTTTCAAGTTTGTCTCCGGTTTTGCTTCACGATATAATTCATTCATTTTATCTACAAACTGACGAACATCCATTTCATGATATGGCGTGTAGAGCATTCGCACTTCAGTTACAGGAATAGCCTGGTTTATTTCCGCAAAAGCAAACTGGTACTCCACTGATAATAGGCCAACGCCCAGCCTGTCCAATATTCAGGGCTGCGATCGTAAGAATAAGAGGGGGCTTGTTCCGGCTTTGGTTCCCCTGCTTCCTGTAATACTTCATATGCAATTTCAACTCCCGACATTCCCGCTACCACAGAACAGTCACCTCGTTCAAACCGTGACGCTGTATTACTCATACAAAACCACTGCCATACAGTTTCCAACGGCCGTTTTAAATCATTGACCATATAATCCAGCATGCAGGCAAGATTTTTTTGTGCAACAGAAAGATATAATTTATCGTAAGCGTGGATCATCTGGTTTCATCTCCTCATCTAAAATTGTGGTGATATATAAATCACCCCGCTGACGGCGGTTTCGTTCCAGATCAAAATATTGCCGACGCGCCATATGATCACGGGATGCTTTCCTCTTATACCATTCCTGCACACTTGCAATCTCATACCCTGTAAATTCCAAACGTTCAAATGCTCTTCTGCTTTTTAAAACAAACTGCTGGCCCAGTTTTCCCAGACGCATTGCATTACTCAACTGACGGTAAGAAATTGCACCATTAATAAAAATCCGCTGCAAAAGAAAAATAGCTGTCGTCAGCACGATATCCAATGATAATATCTGCCTTTTCATAATCAAGATGAAAATTTTGTAGCAAATATCTTTTGCTTCTGCCGCCAACGGTGTGGATGCATCAAATTCTCGATTTTCCAACAAAATCGTAAGCCAATGGAGCATTGTATAGTCGCGCATATTCAAATTGAGAACTTTCAATCCATCACATTCAATCTCATATCTATTTGCGTAACCATTTTTATCCGCACTGACACCCCATTCTTTGGCCATATTTTGGTTTTCTGTACAGTAAAATCCAACACCATAATCATTATAAATTTTTCCATAACCATATTTCGGCCGTTCAATAATATGATCCGAACCATGATAAACTGTTTTTTTCATTTTACCACCTCTGCTTCAAATTATACTCCTAAAGGCGTATAAAAACAACAAATAGAAAAATTCGGATTCAGAAAATACGTTTGAAAGAACTTTTGACATTTTTACAAAAGCGTGATGCTATGATGTCGAAAAAGAGCTCTGCCGACAGACGGTCAGCCTGTTTACTAATTATGTCAAAAATGGTCGCCTAGTTTGCAGACAGGGGTGGCTATTTTTGCGTCTTACCCTTATTTTTTCTCCACCATACGCTTCCTACAACAACTCCTCCCGCCAGCACAAAAATTATTTGTTTTCTCGAAAGCCTCCATCCGAATAACTCAACTCTTACTTCCTTCGGCTGATACGAATACCCCATCAAAATTCTGTTATCATCCCCCGTCCCCACCGACGCATGGCAGTATGTGGTTCCCATGAATTTCATCGCAGATCTCGGTGTTCCCAGCTGGCTCCCGGAATAGCTGGCGCCATTTAGCTGTTGATTGTTTGCAATAAGATTCCCACTGACTTCCCAGTCGCTCATTGTTCTGTCCTTATACCATAAGGTTCCGCCAAATTCATACGGTCTTATCGCCTCTCCCAACAAAAACGAAAAGCTGTCGTTTCCACAGGGTTTTTTGTTCTCTGCAAATTCATAGGTCGGATAAATATAAATCGTCGAACCAATTTGAAAGGCTGATGCATAGAACTCAATCCCTTCGAAATCTTCCTCTCTTCCATTCATCGCCTGTTTTCCTACATCGATTTTCATATACTCAAATTTTCCATCCCCATTTTTTAAATCATCGACGATAAACTGCTTCACATGCTCATCCAGCTTTTGTATCTCATTCTCTGGCATCCCTGTTTCCTGCAAATAAGCATCGTAATCAGAAGGAACCTTTTCCTCTGCCTTCACATAAGATACCCCCGCATACAATGACAGTCCGCAGCAAAGTAAAACCAGAAATAACGTCCGCATTTTTCTCATACAACGCTCCTCCTTCCTGTTGTCATATTCGATAAACCCGTTCAAATATTCTCTCTTTATCATTATATTATCATAAGATTCAGAATCTTTATATGACGTTTTCCTTAACTTTTTAAAACGCAAAAAATCCCTCCCCACACATCACGCATGGAAAGGGATTTCTCTATTTACTCTATTTTTCTTTTAATCCATCAGCAGATCTCCGCACCCGCCGGCATTGCTTTTTCCGGGGTCATGAGGCATACGTTGCCTTCGGCGTCTTCTGCACAGAGCAGCATTCCTTCGGACATCATTCCTGCCAGTTTGGCCGGTTTCAGGTTGGTGAGAACCATAACCTTCATTCCGATGGTGTCTTCCGGTTTGTAATATGCTTTGATTCCGGAGACGATCTGTCTTACCTGGCTTCCTACTTTGACCTGGAAGCAGAGGAGTTTTTTTGGATTTCTTGACTGGCTCGCAGGAGATGATTTCACCTACCTGGAACTGCATTTTTCCGAAGTCTTCGAAAGTGATTTCTTCCTTCGGCTCAAGGTCAATCACTGCTTCCTCTTCTTTTTCCTCTTCCTGGGATGCAGCAGCCATAGCAGCTTTCTGTTTTGCCTGGATCACTTCTACTTTTTCCATTACCTCTTTGACATCGAGTCTCTGGAACAGGATCTGCGGCTGATCGGTTACTTTATTGCCCGATACGTACAGTCCGAACTGATCGAGCTCTTCGTAGCTGCGTTTCTCTGCGTTCAGCTGAGCCAGGATCTTCTCAGTAGTCTCCGGCATGAAGGACTCGAGCAGGCATGCGCCGATGGTGATGCTCTCTACCAGGTTGTACAGAACTTCTTCCAGACGGTCTTTCTTTGCCTCATCCTTTGCCAGTGCCCACGGCATCGTCTCGTCGATGTATTTGTTGCAGCGTTTGAACAGACCAAAGATCTCAGTCATTGCATCTGCCACACGCAGCTCTTCCATCTTTGCAGCAACTTTTGCTTTTGTTGCGGTAACGACTGCTTTCAGATCATCATCCACCTCTTCTGCTGCGCCGGTCTTTGTCACAACGCCGCCGAAGTATTTGTTGCTCATGGAGATGGTACGGTTTACCAGGTTTCCAAGAGTATTGGCAAGGTCGGAATTCATACGCTCAACCAGCAGCTCCCAGGTAATGACACCGTCGTTCTCAAACGGCATCTCGTGCAGAACGAAGTAGCGGACAGCGTCTACGCCGAACAGGTCTACCAGATCGTCTGCGTAAATCACGTTTCCTTTGGATTTACTCATCTTGCCGTCGCCCTGCAGCAGCCACGGATGACCAAATACCTGTTTCGGCAGCGGCAGATCAAGTGCCATCAGGAAGATCGGCCAGTAAATGGTATGGAAACGGATGATGTCTTTTCCGATCAGATGCAGGTCTGCCGGCCACAGCTTGTTGAACTGCTCGGAGCTGTTTCCGTCACAGTCATAACCGATTCCAGTGATGTAGTTGGTCAGTGCATCCAGCCATACATAGGTAACGTGCTTCGGGTCGAAGGATACCGGGATTCCCCAGGTGAAGGAGGTTCTGGATACACAGAGATCCTGCAGTCCCGGAAGAAGGAAGTTGTTCATCATCTCGTTCTTTCTGGAAACCGGCTGGATGAATTCCGGATGAGTGTTGATATAATCGATCAGTCTCGGTGCATATTTGCTCATCTTGAAGAAATATGCTTCTTCTTTTGCCGGCGTAACCGGGCGTCCGCAATCCGGGCATTTTCCGTCTACGAGCTGGGACTCGGTGAAGAAGGATTCACACGGTGTACAGTAAAGACCTTCGTAATATCCTTTGTAGATATCTCCCTGATCGTACAGTTTTTTGAAGATTTTCTGTACCTGTGCCTCGTGATCGGCGTCGGTGGTACGGATGAATTTGTCGTAGGACGTATTCATCAGATCCCAGATTCTCTTGATCTCGGTGGATACGTTGTCTACGAATTCTTTTGGCGTGATACCTGCCTCTTCTGCTTTCAGCTCGATCTTCTGGCCATGCTCATCGGTTCCGGTCTGGAAGAATACATCGTAGCCCTGCTGACGTTTGAAGCGGGCGATGCTGTCCGCGAGTACGATCTCGTAGGTGTTTCCGATGTGCGGCTTGCCGGATGTGTAGGCAATCGCCGTGGTGATATAATATTTTGGTCTGATTTTTTCCATTGCTTTCATTTCTCCTTTCAAATAAAAAAAACTGCCTTATTCCGCTCTCTTGTAGTCGGAAGAAGACAGGTTTGTTTACCCGTGATACCACTTCTTTTCGTCCCTGCCTCACGGCAGAAACCTCTGCAGGTACATGTGCTATACCTCTCCGCTGTAACAGGCGGAACCTGTCGCAGCCTTACCGTTTCAGATTGTTGTTCTCACGGTTCGGTGCGCCTCTCGGAAGCCATGTTCGATCTGCCGCTCCTCCTCCCCTCTCAGCCTGCAAAACCGGAATGGTTTTCGGGGGTGTTCTCTGTAAATTTGCGAATGCAGATGTACTCTCTTCGTCACTGTGTTTTCATTTTATGCACTGCTTTTGTGCGCTAGTTTTATGCTAACACATTTACATGGATTTGTAAACCGCAAAAAAGCCCGCCGTACGGGGATTTTTTCATATTCTCCCCATTCGGCGGACCTTTCATTCATCGTAACAATTATCTGTGGTTTGCTTTGATCACAGACATTGCTGCTTCATCTGCTACAACTGTCAGATCGTTGTGAAGCTGCAGGATGGAAGCCGGAACCTGCGGAGTAACCGGTCCGTACAGAACCTTGTCGAGGATCTCTGCTTTTCCTTCGCCGCTGACGATCAGCAGAACTTTTCTTGCCTGCATGATGTTCTTGATTCCCATGGTGTATGCCTGGGTCGGAACATCCTCTACTTTTTCAAAGAAACGTTTATTTGCCTGAATGGTGCTCTCGGTCAGGTCAACGCAGTGTGTCTCTTTCTCGAATGCTGCGCCCGGCTCGTTGAATCCGATGTGGCCGTTGTTTCCAAGTCCAAGAAGCTGCAGGTCAATGCCGCCGACGCTGCGGATGATTTCGTTGTAAGCTGCGCATGCTTTTTCGCTGTCCGGCTCCAGTCCGTTCGGAACGAAGGTGCGCTCTTTGTTGATGTTGACATGATTGAACAGGTTGGTGTTCATGAAGTAACGATAGCTCTGATCATTCTCCGGAGAGAGTCCTTTGTACTCGTCCAGGTTTACGCTGGTGACATTTGCGAAATCAAGGTCACCTTTGTTGTACCACTCAACGAGCTGTTTGTAAGCGCCGACCGGGGTAGATCCGGTTGCAAGGCCGAGCACTGCATGCGGTTTCATGATCACCTGCGCGGAAATGATGTTTGCTGCTTTTCTGCTCATATCATTGTAATCTTTTGCTTCAATTAATAACATTTGTTTTTCCTCCAAATTTCTTCTATATAATAAATTACATAATAACCTGTTTCAGGTTCAGTTCGTCGTCCACCAGAAGTACATGCGCTTTTTTGCCCGGTGCAATGGATCCTACTTCATCGTAGATACCGATGCTCTGTGCCGGATTTCTTGTTGCCGCAAAAATGGCATCTGCCAGCGGAATATCAAACGAAACTGCTTTTCTCATGCAGTCGTACAGGTTCGTAGCGGAACCCGCGATGGTCTCACCGTCGGTCAGGGTTGCTTTTCCGTCTTTCATCCAGACAGCCTGTCCCCCGAGGGAATACGTTCCGTTCGGCATTCCCGTTGCCATCATGGAATCGCTGATGAGAACCATGCGCTCACTTCCCATCATGGAGAAGGTCGCGCGGACAACCGCACCGTGAATGTGATAGCCGTCACAGATCAGCTCCATGCGGCACTCCGGATCGTCGAATGCGGCGCCGATGACACCAGGGTTACGGTGTGCGAACGGCGGCATGGCGTTGTACAGATGGGTGACATGGTGTGCTCCTGCTTTCATGGCAGCCAGCGCGGTGTCATAATCTGCTGTCGTATGGCCGATGGAAACCATGACTTCATCGGAAACCTCTTTGATAAATTCCAGTGAGCCAGGCATATTCGGGGCCAGGGTTACGAGACGGATTTTTCCGCCGCTCGCCGCATTGCATGCGCGGAAGAACTCAGCGTTCGGAGCCACGATGTTCTCCTCTGCCTGTGCGCCTTTTTTGATCGGATCGATGAACGGTCCTTCCATGTTGACGCCGGCGATCACTTCTGCTTCCGGCTCATCTTTGATTGCTTCGATGGTTCCGAAGATTTTCAGCAGATCGTCTTTTGGCAGTGTCATGGATGTCGGGCAGTAAGAGGTGATGCCGTGCGCTTTCTCGTAGCGCAGGATCTCTTTTAAACCTTCCACGTCTCCGTCTGAAAAATCATGTCCGGCAGCGCCGTGGCTGTGTACGTCAACCAGTCCCGGCAGAACCATCATGCCTTTCGCATCGATCACTTCCTGATCGATCACTTCTTCTTTTGTGGAAACGAAACGTTTTCCTTCTATATAAAGATCTTTTTCCGCAAACGTTCCGTCTTCCTGAAATACGCGTCCGTTTTTGATAATCATTGTCTTGCCTTCTTTCTTTGATCTGTTCTGATTATAATTTATGTTGATTTTTATTTTCAACTTATTTTTATATTTTAGAAATTTACTTTCACGTCATTAAAGTTCTTTCCATTTTTCCGTCCCGCTTTCCCGTGCAATTCACACACAATTGAAAGTTGATTCACCACTCTGCCTGTGATACAATAAAGCAAGAACTGATCTGAATTTTTTTCTAGATATTTACAGATACCAGGAGGACTTACGTTCCATGGAACACTTTGAAAAATCGATTATTCCTGTCATTGAGTCTGTCTATCCCTCGTTCACTCCCCTGGAACGGACGGTAGCAGATTTTTTTATTCATAATACCGACGAGTCGGATCTGTCCGCGCGCCACGTTTCGGAACTGCTCTATGTTTCGGAGGCTTCGCTCTCCCGCTTTGCGAAAAAATGCGGCTACACGGGCTACCGCGAATTTGTCTACCGTTACCAGGAAGGTCTGAACGCCGCACTGCCCGGTACGGACGATCACATCAAACAGGTGCTGAATACGTATCAGGAGCTGCTGAATAAAAGCTACTCGCTCGCCGACCGCGCGCAGATTGACCGCATCTGCCATATTCTCACTTCGAAGCGTCGGGTGTATGTCTACGGTCTTGGAAGCTCCGGACTTTCCGCCCAGGAAATGAAGCTGCGTTTTATGCTTGCGGGCGTGGATATTGAAGCAATTACCGACATTCACATCATGAAAATGAATGCCGTTCTGCTCAATGAGAGCTGCGCTGCAATCGGCATTACCGTCAGCGGACAGACACCGGAGGTGCTGCGTGCGCTCGGAGCCGCAAAGGAAAAGGGAGCCTCTACCATTCTCTTTACTTCCCGCAGCTCCAGCGATTACGATGCCTTCTGCGATGAAGTCCTGCTGCTTGCGGTCAAAGAGCATCTGAAAAACGGCGGCGCAATCTCTCCGCAGTTCCCGATTCTCGTTATGATCGACGTTCTGTACTCGCATTTTCTCACGACCGACAGCGAGCGCAAGGAGGCTTTATATGAATACGCCGTCACCAAACTCCATGAAACGTGATCCCGGCCGCGGCAGCGCGTATCTTTCTTTTCTGAGGAAACGCTGCCGCGATTTCTTTTTCTTCTGCCTGCTCCTCGGCGTTTACGTCGCCTTCATCACCCTCACAGGCATCGGCTGTCCGATCCGTTTTTTCACAGGCATTTCCTGCCCGGGCTGCGGAATGAGCCGCGCGGTACTGTTAATGCTCTCCGGTCATTTTCAGGCGGCGTTTCGGATGCATCCGCTTGTCTATGCCGTGCTGCCCGCAGGTGTCTGGCTCTTCTTCGGGCCGGAACAGACGGCGGGACTTCGGCGTTTTAAAAAGGGGATCATTACGGTGCTTGTCGTACTGCTTCTCGCCGTTTATGCCTGGCGCATTTATTACCACGACCCGCTCCTTTCTATTGACCCCTCTCTCGGGCGCGTGCTACAATGGTTCTATCTTAATTAAAGGGGGTATTTACAAATGAATGTAAAAGACAACCGCAGTTTCTGGGTCTATCTTCTGCTTTCGATTGTCACCTGCGGACTCTACTCGATCTACTTCTGGTATGTTTATGTGGAAGACCTGAACACCATCTTTTACGGTGACGGCGAAGACAGCCCGAACTACATTATTGTGCTGCTTCTGTCCTGGGTTACCTGTGGAATTTACGGCGTTTACTGGCGTTACAAACAGGCGAACCGCATGTACCGCGAATCCTACGACCGCTACGGTGTGACGATTGAGGAAAATGGTTCTGCCATTCTTCTGTGGACGCTGCTTGGCTACCTGACCGGCGGCATCGGCCAGCTCGTTGCCGACTATTTCATGATCCAGAACCTGAATAAGACGGCGCTCGTTTATAATTCACGTGCATATTAAGCAGGGGAGGCGTTTTTTATGGCAACATCTATGGTAAAGGGAAATCCGGTAAAGCTGATGCTCTCGTTTGCCTTTCCGCTTCTCATCGGAAATCTGCTGCAGCAGACGTATAACATCATCGATGCGGCGATTGTCGGCCAGGCACTTGGCCCGGAGGCGCTCGCCAGCGTCGGTGCAAGCAGCAGTGTACAGTTTCTGGTGCTCGGCTTCTGTATGGGAAGCTGCACGGGATTCAGTGTTCCGGTTGCCAAGTATTTCGGCGCCGGAAAGCTTGATAAAATGCGCGATTATATTTTTAATGGTGCTGCACTTGCTGTCCTGATTGCGGCCATTCTGACCACACTCTGCAGTTTACTCTGTGCACCGATTCTGCACCTGCTGTCGGTTCCGTCCGATATCTTCGCGGATGCCTACGCATATCAGCTTGTGATTTTCCTCGGGATTTCCGTTTTCGATTCTGTACAATTATCTTTCCAGCATCCTGCGTGCCGTCGGGGACAGCCGCACGCCGTTTCTGTTTCTGGCATTTTCGGCAATCCTGAATATTTTCCTCGACCTGTTCTATATTATCATTCTGCATCTGGGGT
>ENA-OQJY01000062-OQJY01000062.1-human-gut-metagenome-genome-assembly--contig:-NODE-62-length-15604-cov-3.750016_pt1 | contig 15604 bp, 19 predicted proteins | sample MGYA00242643_ERZ504788 | MGnify/ENA primary metagenome ERZ504788 (study PRJEB26092, sample SAMD00036361) | human gut metagenome | host: Homo sapiens | study: EMG produced TPA metagenomics assembly of...
GCTGAAACTGCAAAAATACACCAAAACAGCTTCCAAAAAACCAAGCCCAAAAGCTGGAAAAATTGCGAGAAAAAGTAGCTGAAATCACTATAAATCCCAAAACAGCACAAAAATATGAGGATTATGGCATAATGGTGGGCTTTAATTATTTCACAAAAAAAGAGCCCGCACATTTCTGTGCAAGCTCCTTTTGAAATCTAAAAAAATATAAAACTATAAAAAAGTATATTGTTTTTTAATTATATATTTAATCTCTAAATCAACTATCCCCAGATGATTTCTTCCTTGGCGGCCTCCACATTTTCCTCAGAATGCTCCACTTCCTTTGAGAAGATCCTTGCCACTTCCATCTGGTCCTCTATGGTGAAGCTGCCACCGTTTTTGTAGAAACGAGTGGCATTCATATCCCTGACTATCATGGTAAACATGACGCTTAAATATGCATAAACCATGATATTTGAGTCATAGATGGCATTCATGATATATCTGAAGGTAAAGTATACAAGAAGCTGCTCAATATCGTTTTCACGGTAATCGCCGCTAGTCATGTACTCCTTCATGCGTTTTTCATAATCAGCCTCTGTGAGGACTGTCTGCATATCATCCTTGAAATCCTGCCACACCTGGCGCAATAGTTCCATCTCATTGATAATACCGAAGCGGATATCAAAATGCTCAAATGAAAAATCATTAAACGAAAGCCAGTCTATATGCTTTTCAACATCGTTTTGGCTCAGCTTCTTCTGGTACTCGTTTGCCCTGTCAAGATACTCATCCACGCGTACTCCGATTGGCTTTGTCCTGTCTTGGAGTATGGCGATCAGCTCGCGCTGCACCTCCTCGAAAAATGCTGCCTCTTCCTCTGTGACTCCCTGGTCATCATCGCTGTCGCCAAAAAGCTCCTGCTCTACAAACTTAACAGGCTTTGTTTTGCTGAAAAATATACGGCAGACCTCCTCGCACGCAAGGCTCAGGCACTTCTGCTCCACGTTTCTGTACTCTATGCCAAACCTTGGAAAATCGGTGCACACCTCACTAAGCGATGCCTCGCCAGCTGCTATGTACAAATCACACAGATTCTTGTCATTTAGCATAATGCAGCGCCCGCAATTGTTTGTACGGATGCCGTGCCCGCCATCCTCCGTCTCATACATGCCCTTTCTCAGACGCTCTCCGACCTCTCCGGGCAGTGTCTGATAATACTCATATGAATCCTCATCAATATCAATTTCCCAGCCCAGACAGCAGCTATCCTTGCAGTCTCCGGCTATACAGCTAAACTCTGAAAAATAATCAGGTACACGGACTATCATACTTCTCTCTCCTTCAGTAAATCTTCGTTTGTTGTATCACTGTGCTTATTTCTGAAGCGCGCTTCTATAGCCGCCCAGTCAGGGTCCTCATTTCCCTTAAAAAAGTTGTAGCCTATGTATCCGATGCACCACACAAGCCCTGCAAATGTCGTAGAAAATGCTATCTTTATGATACTCTTAAGCAAGAGTGGAAGTGTCAGCATATCATTGCCAAATGCTATGATAATCACATGAATAGGCTTAATCAGCATAAGCCAGCCTCCCACATAAAGCGCCGCTAAAATTCCAAGCGCATAGCACAGTATTCCTAATAATTTGTCACATTTTTTCTTCATTTCAAATCCTCTTCTTAAAATCCGCTTATCAAATCTTCTTCTCAAATATTCTTTTCTAATTACAATACAGCAATTTAGTCACACATAACGATTTATATTTTCGTAAATTCCAGTATAGACACTTCTCCTGTTGCTCTTGTCTTCTCCATGTCTATCACACGCTGGTTTGCAGAGCCCTTGAATTTGAGCGTGATATCCTTCTGTTCCTCTATAAACGGACCATCTACCAGGACATCTATCATAGATAAAAGCTCATCCGTATACTCTGTGTGCTTGCGTCCGTTTTCTAACAGTTCTTCGTACAGATAGCCTGTGTAAGCCCACACATCCTTATTGGGATAGCGCTCCTTAACTCTTCTCATAAACGGCACAAGTGCCTCCTGATTCTCCTCCTCAAAAGGATCACCGCCTAAAAGGGTAATTCCCTGCACATAGGCAGGCTTAAGCGAGTCGAGTATCTCGTTTTGTATCTGTTCATCAAACGGCTCTCCATAGTCAAATTCCCATGTCTGCGGCTGAAAACAGCCCTTACAGTGATTTCTGCAGCCTGATCAAAAAGCACAGTGCGGCAGCCCAGTCCGTTCGCTATGTCACAATATTTTATTCCTGCGTAGTTCATACTTTTTCCTCGTATCTGAGATTATAGTTCCATTTAAAAATTGCACTGCCTATTATTATAACATATCCTATCACACTTAGATAGTCCGGTATCTGTTGCAAAAAGACAAAGCCAAGCAGAGCGGCAAAGATAACCTGCGAATAGTCGAACACCGATATCTCCTTTGCAGGTGCCTTGGTGTATGCCTTTGTGATTGAAAGCTGTCCGCCTGTAGCGGCTGCTCCTGCAAAAAGCAGCATGACTATCTGATATACACTCATAGGCTTTGCTCCGACAAGCAGAAACGGAGCCGTCACTATACATGAAAATACCGAAAAGCACATGACTATCACAGGTCCTCTCTCTCCCTGCTTACCGAGTTTTCGCACAAATGTATACGCTACACCTGCGCCAAAACCGCCTATTACACCAATCATGGCATTAAAAAACTGCACATTCATAGATGGCTTCACCACAAAAACAGCACCTATAAACGCCGTCACCACGCACAACCACTCTGTCTTGTTTGCTTTCTCCTTAAGCACAAAATATGACATGATTATGGCAAAAAACGGTGACAATTTGTTTAGAATATTGGCATCTGCGATGGCCAAATGGTCAACTGCATAGAAATTGCATATAAGCCCTGTTGTTCCAAAGAAGCTTCGCAGAAAAAAGCCCCTTCCAGCTATCCTTTTTTATTTTGAAGCCTTCATCACTTTTTGCAAGTAAGATAACAGCCGCTACTGTTGCTACCGCATTCCTGAAAAAGGCCTTCTGCATGGTCGGCAAATCTCCCGACATCCTCACAAAAAATGTCATCAGGGACAAAAAAGAATCCTGCCATTATGATATATATTATTCCTTGTTTCTTATCGTTCATACTTATAGTATAACGTATTCTGTCAAGAGGGGATAAATCAAACGTCTGCAATTTTGCTCGCAAAAAAGACCGCCCGGATGAGCGGTCCTTTTAAGATGAGGGAAAAAATATTAAATTCTGCCTACGGATTCCCCCTCCAGCAAAATTCCTTCAACAACAGCTCTCTCTACAAGTGCTGTTTTTAGGCTTTTTTAATGGTGCTTATCAACCTGTCTGCTGCTTCCCTGCCTATCTTGTCAGTGTCCTGTCTGATAGTGGTGAGCTTCGGGCTTAGCATCTGTGAAACTCTTGTGCCATCGTATCCGGCTATTGATATATCCTCCGGAATCCTAAGCCCTCTGCTTCTTATAACATTGATGCCTCCGATTGCCGCCGTGTCATCCGGATAGATGATACATGTAGGTTTGTCAGGTAAATCGAGTAAATATTCTGTCTGCTTTGCAACATCCTCTGTTTCCAGATACCTTGCTTCCCTGACATACTCCTCAGGAATATCTATTCCATGATTCTCAAGTGCCCTGTAATATGCTGCCAGCCTGTCGCGTGTAACACTCGAAAAATCCTGTCCATGTATGTAAGCGATTTTCTTATGTCCCATGCTTATTATGTAATCAAGCAGCTCGCCCATACACTTTACATTGTTGGAGCTTACTGCCGAACAGCTATAGTGTACGTAGTCAATTGTGACCACCGGTATGTCGCTGCTCATCAGCTCCTGCACCTCATTGTCCTGAAACCTGGCACATACGATTACGACTCCATCGAAATTTCTGTACTTACAGTGCTCTAGGTATGATAATTTTTTTCCGACCGGACTTGTATTGATAAATGTAATATCATATCCAAGCATCTCAGCCTGTGCCTTGATTCCGTTTAGCACTCCGGCAAAATACTCATGCGTAAGTCCCATCGCCGCCTCATCGAAATACAGTACTCCGATGTTGTTCGACTCGTTTGTCTTAAGAACTCTGGCCGCAGCATTAGGAAAATATCCCATTTCCTTAGCTATCTTCTTTATTCTGTTTTTGGTCTCAGCGCCAATATCCTTCTGGTCATGTAATGCCTTGCTGACTGTCGCTGTAGAAACACCACATCGTTGTGCTATGTCTTTCAGTGATACCATATCGTTCCTCATTTCGAATTGATTGCTTAATTGTTTTCGTATCTTTACTATACCACAATTCGTTATTATTGCAACCTCTAATTTACATTTTCAATATTTTTTCACACTTTTTATCATATTTTATTGTGCATTTTGTACAGTGTTATGTATTTAAAACGATTACGCTTTTGTTCTTAATTATTATACAATTATAATTACTTAAGTGATATTATCTCATCAGCATTTTTAACTATAATATGCAGTTTTCTTTGTATATATGTCATAAAAGCATTATTTTTTATTGTTTTATGCTTGATTTTTAGATATTCGCATTATATACTTCTATGTATAAGTAACTTAAACGTTTGCGTACATTTAATAAAAAAGGAGATTTTATATATGAAATTTGGACACTTCGATGATCAAAACAAAGAGTACGTCATCACCTCTCCAAGGACTCCGTTACCATGGATCAACTACCTCGGATGTGAGAATTTCTTTTCTCTGGTATCAAATACCTGCGGTGGCTACAGCTTCTATAAGGATGCAAAGCTTCTGCGTCTCACCAGATACCGCTACAACAACGTGCCATACGACAGCAACGGACACTACTACTATATAAAGGATGGCGACACAATCTGGAATCCTGGCTGGATGCCTTCTAAGACCGAGCTTGACTCATACGAATGCCGTCATGGCATGGGCTATTCTGTTTTCACAGGAGTAAAAAACGGCCTAATGGCTCAGCTTACCGACTTTGTTCCTATGGGCTCTACCTGCGAGATCAATAAGCTCACATTGAAAAACACATCTGATAAGAAAAAAGACTTTTCGGTTTTCTCATATGTAGAATTTTGTCTGTGGAATGCCATGGATGACATGACCAACTTCCAGCGTAACTTCTCTACCGGAGAGGTTGAGATTCACGCCGGTGGCTCCCAGCTCTTCCACAAGACAGAATACAGAGAACGCCGCAATCACTATGCTGTATATGCTGTAAATGCCTCTGTTGACGGATTTGACACAGACATGGATTCATTCTTAGGTGCCTACGGCGAAAACAGCGCGCCTTCCGTTGTAGTAAATAATCAGTCTAATAACTCTGTTGCAAGCGGCTGGGCTCCTGTCGGCTCTCATCACCTGAAGGTAGCTCTTGAGCCGGGCGAAGAAAAAACATATATATTTGTACTTGGATATGTAGAAAACCCTGTGAACGAAAAATGGGTTGGACGCGCTGAAGACGGAATCATAAACCGAGCTCCTGCCGATGCACTCCTTGCAAGATTTGACACCACCGAAAAAGCCGACGCTGCTTTAGCAGAGCTTAAGGCTTACTGGGATAAGCTGCTTGGCCACTTTACCATAGCTTCATCAGAGGAAAAGCTTGACCGCATGGTAAATGTATGGCATCAGTATCAGTGCATGGTTACCTTTAACATGAGCCGCTCTGCTTCTTATTTTGAATCAGGCATCGGGCGAGGCATGGGCTTTAGGGATTCCTGTCAGGATCTGCTTGGCTTCGTGCATCTGATTCCGGACAGAGCCAGGGAGAGAATACTCGACATTGCAGCCACACAGTTTGAGGATGGCTCTGCTTATCATCAGTACCAGCCTCTCACCAAAAAGGGCAATGCCGACATAGGCTCAGGCTTTAACGATGACCCTCTGTGGCTTATCGCTGCTGCCGCTGCTTACATCAAGGAGACAGGCGACTACTCTATTCTTGACGAGTCAACACCATATGACAGCGATCCTTCAAAGGCAACTGACTTTATGGAGCATCTGCGCCGCTCCTTCAACTATACAATCAATCATCTCGGACCTCATGGTCTGCCACAGATTGGACGTGCTGACTGGAACGATTGTCTGAACTTAAACTGCTTCTCCGAGGAGCCTGGCGAGTCCTTCCAGACCTTTGGACCATCTGAAGGACCTAATGCCGAATCTGTTTTTATCGCAGGCATGTTTGTAAAATATGGAAAAGACTATGTAAAAATCTGCAGACACAAGGGACTTTGCGACGAGGCGGATACAGCCCAAAAGGCTATTGAACAGATGGAAAAGACGCACCTAACTTTGGTGAAGCAAAGAACAGCTGGCTGACCGGTACTGCTGCATGGACCTTCCTGGATGTCTCACAGTACATCCTCGGTATACGTCCTGACTACGATGGTCTCATCATAGATCCTTGTATTCCTGACACTATGGACGGCTTTACAGCTAAGCGCAAGTTCCGTGGCAATACTTACCACATTACCGTCAAAAATCCTGCTCACGTACAAAAGGGTGTGACAAAGCTCATCGTGGATGGTGCTGCTATTGATGGCAATATGATTCCGGCTATTAACGGAACCGGACACGATGTTACAGTCGAGGTTACAATGGGTTAGAGATACCAGACAGGCCTCTATACTGCTTCAAATATGACCCGGAATACGAAAATGCCGCCGCAGAGCAAGCTCTACGGCGGCATTTAGACTGCTGGTGATGTTCTTCCCATGTCTTTATTTCTTCTCTAAAGGATGCTGTTATGTAATTGAGACCTGCCACATATGCTCCTCGGTCTCTCCCATGTGAAACAGCTCCACAGTCTGTTCATCATGAGTATCATCAGGCTCATAGTTGCCAAGAAGATGTATGAGATACTTCTCCTGCTCATCTGATGTAGAGACCTTATCAATGTGTTTTTGCAATTCCTCAAGAAGCTGCTTTGGCTCCATGTCGGCATCGACTGCGATTCCAAAGCACTTCTTCGCAAGACCTGCGGTATAATACAGCTCGTAGTTACTTACAAGCACTGATTTTTGGCGTAAGCATTTGAGTATGATGCTTTGTCTGGCTATTGATGTAATCATATTATTTCCTTTCCGAGTTAGCTGGAATACCTCTAAGTCCAAGTTATTTCCATTATACCCTATTTGCTTTTTGTTTCAAGAGTATAACATGATATAGCTAAAGATAACTTAAGAGAGTCCTATGAAGTGGCAACAAATCCCGTCAGGAAATAATAAAGTGCTCCCAGTGCCTTTCCAATAGCCATAGAAATCACTATAATCCCAAGACCGGCGCGAAGCTTCATGCGCTTATATATAATAGGGAATGTGTGCAGTATTTCTGCGAGTGCAACTGCAATACAGCCGACAAATATGCCGACACACAATCCATATATTGCAATAATTATATTCCCACAGATATTGCTTACAGGTACTTTGGGCATATTTGCAAAGCCCAGATTATATGCCGTATCAAGCACTGATGATATATTACCTGCCACCACACCACATATCATGACATTTTCTATAAGTATTATATTTTCTATCCTGCTGCACCGAAGTATGCGCGGCACCACTCCTATCACGAGCACGAATGCAAATACACCGGCTGACACTCCTGCCCCTGCTAAAAACGCTATCACTGACAAAAATATTTCACGCAATATATATTCAAACATCCTGCTTTTCCTTTACCTTGTCTATTATTGTGTTCCACGTATCTTTATTATGCTTATCCATCTCCACCTGAATCGGTGTGACATCGTCGGATAGCTTACGCTTTCCGATATGATTAAAAAACAGTATGATTCCGACCGCCAGACCAATGCAGTAAAACACCTCAAGCACCGACACCTGTGGCTTGTCCACACCCATTATCTGCTTGTAGAAATGTTCAAACACACCTGATATCGAAATATCATTATTGAAAGCCATGATTGTAAAAGCTGAACCAAAAAATATAAGTATACACACCGCTGCAACCTTTAGTGCTTCAAGAATCTTATTTTTGCTGTTGTCGTCATACTCTACAAGTACCTCCGGCTCACCAATGCTTATAACCTGTGCATCATCATAGATTTCCGTGATTTGCTCTATTATTTTCATTACAGATATCACGCTCTTTTTACCGCGTATCTTATCCACGATTATTCCCTTTATCTGTCCCTCATAGCGTGAATATTTACAATACACACTTGCTATGTCATTGATGCAGACCTGCCTGCGGTGAAGTGTTTTCTTGCTTTTCTGCGCGTATATACACGAGAATTTTTTCTTTTTGGGGTTAGTCAGTATGCTCCGGCATCTTCATGCTCCCTTCAATTAATATTCATATGTATATAATTTCCATTTATTTTTGATTTTATACACAAAATACACACATGTAATTAAATCAATATTTTTCGTGCGATATATTGTTTTTTTCGTGCAAACATCATAAAATAAATATAATTAATCTAAAGAGTGAGGTAACAAATGGCATACACTAAGGAAATACTGACTCTCGCCGTGGAAATTGGCGATTGTATGCTCAGAAACGGTGCAGAAATCTACAGAGTGGAGGACACTGTGGTTCATATACTAAGTTCATATGAGGTGGAGGAATTTGACGTATATGTGCTGTCAAACGGAATATTTGCAAGTGCAAATGAGAACAAGGAGGATGCCTGCAGCATTGTGCGCCACGTACCGCTTGGTGCTGTCAATCTGGCAAAGATCAGCGCGTTAAACCAGCTCGCAAGGGACATATGTGACCAGAAAATCTCCCTGATTGACTCATGGTACAGGCTTGAGCAGTGCAAAAATATCCCTAATTACAAAAAAAGCGCACAGATTTTCTTCTGTGGACTCGGAAGTGCCTGCTTTTGCTATCTTTTTGGTGGCAGCTGGCTTGACTTTGTTTTTGCATTTGTTATCGGCTCACTGGAGCAGGTGCTTTTGTTTGGTCTTAAAAAATATAAGTTCACAAGGATTATAACCAATATTCTTGCCAGTCTTTTTGTGACACTGCTTGCCACCGCAAGTACACTTACAGGGCTTTCTCTTTTACCTGATAAAATCATTATAGGAGCTATCATGCCGCTTGTTCCGGGAATAGCATTTACTACATCTATCAGGGATATCTATAACGGAGATTATCTGTCCGGTACAATACATCTGCTCGATGCACTGATTACAGCCGTGTGTGTTGCTGTGGGAGCATGTCTGCCATTTGTTGTGATGAAATATATTGGAGGGATTTAAGCTATGGAGTTTATAATACAATTTATTGTGGCTCTCTTTGCCACATTATCGTTTGCAGTTATTTTTTCCGCTCCAAAAAAGGAGCTGTTTTACTGCGGTTTTACAGGAGCGCTTGGATGGATCATCTACTATATAATGGTTCAGTTTGATATGGGTGTTGTGTTTCCATCGCTTATCGCGACACTGTGCCTTACGATAATGGCGCGCATTTTTGCTGCGGCACGCTCTATGCCTGTGACAGTTTATCTGCTTTCCGGTATCTTTCCTCTTGTTCCCGGAGCAGGAATTTTTTACACGGCATATTATCTTTTTACGAATGACAGAGCACTTTCCTCCTCAAAGGGTATTGAAACCTTTGAGGTGGCGGGTGCCATCGTGCTCGGTATCATATTCGGGTTTGGCATACCGCAGAGTTTGTTTAATCTGTTGAAGCCTAAGAAAAAATGAATTACTTGAACTATGTCAAATTTGCAATTTTCTGCGCCAGATCCTCGAGATACTCCCAACGCTCCATTTTCTCCATCAGCTGCCCCTCGAGGTCTTCCTTTTCCTTTGTGAGTTCGTTTAACTTACCAAAGTTAGTGGCATTCTTTACCATCTCATCATCTATCTCAGAAAGCCTGTTTTCCAGCTTTTCTATGTCAGCCTCTATCGTCTCGTACTCTTTTTGCTCTTTGTAGGTAAATTTGAGCTTTTTCTCATGCCCCCAGGTTTCCATGGATTTCTTCTTCCGGGCTTCTTTTGAGTCTGTACCATCTGATGCAGTATTTTCCTGTGCTCCTGTGGATGCTGCATTTTCTGATACGGTTTTTCCTGATGCAGGCTGTGGGCGTTTATTCATATAGTCGGTGTATCCGCCCTCATACTGTACGATTTTTCCGGCTCCCTCAAATGCAAAAATACGCTTTGCAATCCTGTCAAGGAAATACCTGTCATGGGATACCGTGATGACTATTCCGTCATAGCCATCCAGATAATCCTCTAAAATAGCCAGTGTCTCGACATCCAGGTCATTGGTCGGCTCGTCAAGTATCAATACATTCGGTGCGCTCATCAGCACACGAAGCAGATAGAGTCTTCTCTTCTCTCCACCCGAGAGCTTGCCTACAGGACTGTACTGCTGCTCCGGCGGGAATAAAAACCGCTCGAGCATGGCAGATGCTGACACAAGTCCGTCTGCCGTGCGCACAAACTCTGCAGCTTCTTTCACGTAGTCTATCACTCTAAGCTCAGGATCTATATCCACTTCCTGACCGAAATATCCTATCTTTATCGTCTGTCCTATCTCTACATCACCTGAATCAGGCTCGATAAAACCGGCGATTATCTTCATGAGTGTGGACTTTCCACAGCCGTTTTTGCCTACAAAACCGATACGGTCATTTTTCAGGAAAATATACGTGAAATCCTTTACACAGACGATATCTCCGTACGCCTTTGAAATATCATGAAGCTCTATGGTTGTCCTTCCCATACGTGATGAAACCGATGAAAGCTCAACTTTTCCGTCTGTCTGCGGTCCTTTTTGGTCTCGCAGAGCCTCATATCTTTGGATGTGTGCCTTCTGCTTTGTGGAACGAGCTCTTGCGCCGCGCTGCATCCACTCTATTTCTTTTCTAAGGATGGACTGACGCTTGCGCTCACTTGCCCTCTCACTCTCCTCTCTGGCTGCCTTAAGCTCAAGAAAGCCCGAGTAGTTTGCATCATAGCTGTAGGTCTGTCCCTTGTCCACCTCCACGATTCTGTTGCAGACACTGTCTAGAAAATAGCGGTCATGCGTGATCATGATGATTGCACCCCTGAAGCGGCGCAGATAATCCTCCAGCCACTCCACCATCTCGTAGTCTAAGTGGTTGGTCGGCTCGTCCAATATGAGTACATCACACGGCTTAAGTACGACTGTTGCAAGCGCAAGCCTCTTTCTCTGTCCTCCTGAGAGCTCAACGGTCTTTTGCGCCATATCTGTGATATCAAGCTTCATAAGAAGTGACTTTGCATCACTTTCTATACTCCAGCGCATGTCCTCATCCAGCTGCGAGGTAACCACACGGCTCATCACATGTTCAAGTGCTGTCTCGTCCGGGTCAAACTCCGGATTCTGCGGCAGATAGTTTATCACTATATGATTTGCTGTGGTGACAGTTCCCTCATCCGGCTCTTCATCACCAGCCACAATCTTTAAAAGTGTAGACTTTCCTGTACCATTTATACCGATGATACCGATTTTTTTCGTTTTCCTGCACATAAAAGGAAGCTTTAGAAAAAAGCTTCCTTCCAGTATATGACTTTGTTATATTTTCGACATTAATGATGTTCATCTTCTCGTATTTTCTCCTCCCTCTCATGCTCCTGCTTCTCCTTGGCCTCAAGGATTGCCTCATTGAGCGAAAGCATCTTTGCATCAAGCTGTCCTACGATACCTGCACACTCACGCAGATCGCGGCTGATATACTCAGGTGCATTGCCCTCGAACTTGTAATATATCTTGTGCTCAAGGCTTGCCCAGAAATCCATAGCTATTGTACGAATCTGTATCTCAACCTTTGTGTCCTCCACCTTGTTTGAAAGAAAAATAGGCACCGAAACAATCATGTGGTAGCTCTTGTAGCCGCTCGCCTTCGGATGCTTCATATAGTCCTTTACCGATATGACAGTCAAATCATTCTGCCTGCCAATCATCTCAGCAAGCCGGTATATATCAGATGTGAACGAGCACACGATTCTGATACCTGCTATATCCTTTACATATGTGACCATATTCTCTATGGTGCTCTCGTAGCCACCCTTTTTGAGCTTCTTAACTATGCTTTCAGGAGTCTTGATACGCGACTTTATGTACTCTATCGGATTGTAATTATGTATGTGAACAAACTCGTCATTTAATATTTCGAGCTTAGTATTGACCTCTTTCAGTGCAGAATTGTATAGAAACATCATAGTCTCCCAGCTATCAATGCCCTCCGCAAACTCTTGTTCCATTAAAAACCTCCCTGTGATCTATTCGCCTGTATATTTATCAGACTCTTCTAATCAATTATAGCATATTTATTCGCATAATTGGCAAATTATACCTATTATTTATATATTTTTTATTCTTGTTATTTTATATGTTGCTTATTTTTATGTGCACAGGTCCGCACGCTGCAGGCACAGCGTGCGGACCGTCATTATATCAATAATAACTCATCATATCCATAATGAGGCATCAATCCTCCTCGATGATGTGCATCTCGAGAAAATCAAAGTCGATATCCTCCACAAAATTATCCTTCGTAAAGCGGGTCTTTCCATGCCTCTTGAAATCACTTATGTTGCTGTCAAGCCAGATGGGCTTTCCAAGGTCAAAAGCAAGGCAGGCATCCTCAAGTGCCTTAAAAATCTTGTGTGTACGTGTATCGTCACTGTTATTTTCTATTGTAATATCACGCATCAGGTGCGTGTCAGTATAAATCTTAAACCAAATACGCATATTATTCTCCCAAAAGCCTTCTCTGACGATTGCACTCATACATGAGCAAAGTGGCTGATATTGCGGCATTAAGCGACTCCACAGCTCCCTCCATAGGGATGCGGATATATGTGTCCGCCATGTCAGCTATCTCATCTGATAATCCATTGCCCTCATTTCCTATCATAAAGCCACAGGCTCCGGTGTAGTCCGGTCTGTCATAAGAGCACTTACCCTTTAAATGAGCTGCGTAGAGAGAAACTCCCTTTGACTTTGCATACTCTATAGTCTCCGGAAGGTCATCTGTGATGTAAAACGGCACACGGTAGAGTGAGCCCATGGTTGAGCGCACAGTCTTTGGATTAAAAATGTCCACTGTTGTGCGATTCATTATAATACCGCTTACACCTGCGCCCTCACCGGTACGGATCATAGTGCCTAAGTTTCCCGGATCCTGTATACTCTCAAGCACAAGAAGCTCTGTCTTGTCGCCCTTAAAAAGTTCATCTATCTCATAGTGCGGCATCTTTACTATAGCAAGCACACCCTGCGGAGTCTGCGTGTCAGACATGCTCTTAAACACCGAGTCACTCACTATTTCCGTTTTATCAAGGAAACGCTTCTTCTCTTCCTTAAACCTGTCATCAATAAAAAAATGACTCAGACATATATACGGCACTTACCCAGTCATATGGCGCCTCAAAGCTCATCTTTGGACCCTCAACCACGAATACGCCCTGCTTTTTCCGCTCCTTTGCCTTGCTTAAAAGAGCCTGCACATTTTTTATGCTTTTGTTTGATGCACTTGTAATCATTTTCTTCTCTTTCTATATTGATGATATGAGTGTCAAAAAGTATTTTGCCCCTCATTTATGATTAACATTCGTCTTTCTCCGAATGCATAAATGCCCCTGCACCGGCACATGCACGCAACTACCTGCATTTGATGTGCCGGATACAAGGGCACTATATTTATCGTAACTATATTAGGTACTAAACCAGAGATTTAGAGATATCGTACATGTACTCGTCTACACTCTTCTTCATAGCAAGTGCCTCGTCGATATCGAAATCTACGAAATTGCCATCCTTGTGGGCAATAACTCTGTTTGACTTGCCCTCGCAGAGTAAATCAACTGCCATAGCGCCCATGATTGTAGCGTATACACGGTCCTTGCATGAAGGGCTTCCACCTCTTTGCATATGTCCAAGGATAGTTGCTCGAGTCTCGATGCCTGTAGCAGCCTCGATTTCCTTAGCCATCTCCTGTGAATGTCCTACGCCCTCAGCATTGATGATGATGTAATGCTGCTTGCCGAGCTCTCTTGCGTGAGCTACTCTCTCGATGAGTGCCTCAAGGTTGTTGTCATACTTCTCAGGAAGTAATACTTCCTCAGCGCCGTTTGCAAGACCACACCATAATGCAATGTATCCTGCTCCACGTCCCATAACCTCAATGATTGAGCATCTCTCGTGTGATGTAGATGTATCACGTACCTTGTCAATAGCCTCCATAGCTGTGTTGCAGGCTGTATCAAAACCGATTGTGTAATCAGTACATGCGATATCAAGGTCGATTGTGCCCGGAAGACCGATTGTATTGATGCCAAGTGCAGCAAGCTTCTGCGCACCCTGGAAAGATCCGTCACCACCGATAACTACGATAGCATCGATACCATGCTTCTTACAGATTTCAGCGCCCTTCTGCTGTCCCTCTGCTGTAACGAACTCCTTACATCTGGCTGTCTGTAAGATTGTACCACCGCGTGAGATTGTGTCTGAAACGCTCTTTGAATCCATATCCACGATTTCTTCATTTAACAGACCTGCGTATCCTCTCTTGATTCCTTTAACCTTCTTGCCCTTTGAGAGAGCCTGACGAACAACGGCACGAATCGCTGCGTTCATTCCCGGTGCGTCGCCACCACTTGTAAGTACACCTATTGTGTTAATCTCTTTTGCCATTGGTATAACCTCCATATGTTAAAAAATTATCATTTATTCTAATCCCAATCTATTGTACTTGTTTTAGCACATTTTTTCAATATTCTTTTCAACAATTTTCGCATTTTCTTTGTCTAAAAATTGCAAAAGCTGCTCCATGAGCTCATTATTTGCATTTACGGAATAATTTCTGCCAAGTTTTTTCATCTGCTTTGTATCTGCGATGTAAATTATGACCTCATCTCCTCCGTCAGATTCACGGATTGTCTCAAGAAGCCTGCTCTCATTTTTCTTATAGTCCTCCATCGTATCAAACCTGAGCCATAGCTGTTTCGGAAGCTCATCAAACGGTATGACTCTCTCGCAGATTATCTTGCCGTTCTGCTCATCCTCGACTGTCGCATGTCCGATAACAAATATTTTAGCATCGTCCTGTAAATATCTCTGATAGCGCTCGTAATCTCTCGGAAAAATAATTACCTCAACAGTTCCTGTCAGGTCCTCTATCGTGATAAAAGCCATGGCCTGATTGTACTTGGTAAACTTAATCGTCTTTGCAGCTATCATGCCTCCGATCACCACGTGCGCATTGTCCTCTATCTTTACGGCACCGCTCTCCTCTTCAAGCACAAAATCTATCGCATTTGCTGTGATGTTTTTCTTTAGGGCAGCTGCATACTTTTCCAGAGGGTGTCCGCTTAAATAGATGCCAAGCACCTCTTTTTCATAAGCCAGGGCTTCCTCAGCGTCATATTCACCAACATTTGGATACTTAAGCTCAAATGACTGCCTATCCTCATCTGAGACCAGGTCAAACAGACTCATCTGCCCTGCCATTGTTGACTTTTTGTCATGCTGCACCCTGTCCACAATCGATGCATACACCATTGCCATCTGCTTTCTCGTGCCGTCGAGTGAATCGCAGGCCTCCCGTCCTTTATCAGATTCTCAATCGCACGTCTTGTT